>Ga0325414_1000295_pt1 | contig 37236 bp, 22 predicted proteins | sample PopdelMetagenome_8_FD_206183 | JGI IMG/M metagenome (GOLD analysis project Ga0325414, IMG submission 206183) | Populus deltoides microbial communities from Bellville, Georgia, United States - Leaf-PdKOR-R3 | ecosystem: Host-associated > Plants > Phyllosphere > Phylloplane/Leaf | place: USA... | reverse complement strand
TTTTTTAAAAAAAAGTTTTTTTTTTAATCTATCATTGAACATTTTCTTTGCTAGTAATTGAGCTTTGAATTTCTTTCATTTTTCTATTTCTAAGATTATCTCATTCTCATTCAATTTTTTCTTTGTTATCAAATAATATCATTGAAACCTTTTATGAATATTTAAAAAGTATATTTTTATAATATTGGTAAACATTCAATTTTTTCGATTAGTTATTAACATTTTCTGGGTTTTTTTTTAATTTTTAATCATATTATTAAATTAACTAAGATTACTGAATCCATTAGAATCAATTACCCAGGTCCTATATTTTTTTCACTGATTTGAAAACATTATCACCATTTTAGCATTTTTTTATATTTAAAAAAATTTAACCTGACTCGTAGTGCAAATCACTTATCTAATATAAACCAAAAGAAACCCATGCCCTGACCCAATCCCTCATGGAGGTGAAATTTTATTTGCAGAAGAGTTTTTTTTACATGTAGATGAGGGAGAGGGAGAATTTCATCTCTATATTAACAAGTCTTGAAAAAGATGAAAGTTTTTTTCTTCCAAATCCTTTTTACTGTAGATGTTTGACTTTTTTATCCCAAAATCTTCAATGTAAATTATAGGATGAATGAAACTGGAAATTTGATATCGTGTTAATTTTTACATTTGAAAAAAATTATTTTATAAAAATTATTTTTAATTATAATTAATTTAATATTTATATATATTTGGGTAAAACTGTAATTGGATTTTAGATTAAATAAAAAATAGTTTAATTTATTTGATTAAAAAATTATTTTTTAAATTAAGATTATAAAATAATTAATATATATATTAATAATTTTTAATTTAAATATTGTAGATTTAATTATTTTTATTTAATTTTAATTTTATTTTAAAAAAGTAAATATAAATATAAGATGTCGGTTTGATAATTAAGGAGGTGTGCTTGACTTTGTGAATTTAAACATCAGATCAACACTTAAAAGAATTTATAAAAAGGCATGATTGGTCTCCATCGTGTCTGCTCTACTATAATGTATTATATCTATTCTGTTGTGTTGTGAGATTAAACATTTTAAATTGTTTGGTGATAAATTATTATGATGTGATGGTAGTAATATTAATTAAATTAAATCCATCATTAAGAAAATAACCTAATTTAATATTTATTTTTAAAAATTCAAATTAATTACTAAAGAAATAATTTTTTTCTTGAAGAAAAATACATACATAACAAAGAAAAACATAACTAAAAGCTAATATACTTAAAATAAAATCAATGAGGTTAATTAATTTTAAAATATTTAAGATTTTTCACTATATAATTAAATATTAGTTAATTACTATATATAAAATAAAATTGATTGGGTCTATAATTAATTTTAAAATATTTAAGATTATTTTTATCTTTTATAGAACATTTAGACTCCGTTAAAAATTTAATTTTTTTTTGCTAAATTTTTTTTTTGTGTTTTGGATCGTTTTGATGCGCTGATCTCAAAAATAATTTTTTAAAAATAAAAAAACATCATTTTAATGCATTTTAGTACGAAAAATACTTTGAAAAAACAACCGAACCACGCTCCCAAATAGACTTTTAATCTTTCCTCTCAAAACACAACTTCCCCATGCCACTTGAAGTGGAAGCTGATATACATTTAACATGTTTTTATATAAAAATCACATTTCATTTTTAAAATTTAAATAGTTGTTTTTTTAAATCCTAATCAAACACTTTTTTTGGTATTTTACTTAGTAAAACTAGAAAAGTAGGGGAAACATGCTCTAAATTTACCAAACCAATATAAAAAGTGTATTTTTAAAGCCACATCTAAAGCTAAGATTTCATTTCAACTAACTCATATCTAAAAATTATTCTTATTGTCAAACCCATTTCCAGAATTCTCATGGATAATTCAATCAAAGACAAACTACAGAGGATAGAGATCCCAACTACTGTACCTTTGATCTCATCTTTTCTTTTTTTTTATTAAAATGTATGTCTTTTTTTATTAAAATTAAAATATATATATTTAAAATTATTTTTTTATATTTTTACATCGTTTTAATGTGATGGTATAAAAAATAATTTTTAAAAATAAAAAAAAATATTATTTTAATATATTTTTAAATAAATAATACTTTAAAAAATAATTATTTTTATACCTTCGAATACATATAAATAACCCTGCTTTCAACCGTCCTTCGAAAAATAAAAAAAATATACCGGGCCTTTTCTCGTCCGGTATTGGTTTCTTATGGCCCACGACGTGCCAATCTACTGTAGTTTTCTTATGGCCCACGATGTGACAAAATTCTTGTTTCATATGACAGTTCTGTTTTTTTTTTTTTTTTATTATTCCCCTGCCCTTTTTTTTTCTTTTTTCTTAAAGTAGCCTAAGAAGTAAATGAGACCAGACTGTGCTGTTTAGAATAACCTGCTGTGTTTGAAAAAAATTAATTTTTTATTATTTAATTTTTAATTTTTAATTATTTTTTTATATTTTTAAATTGTTTTGATATATTAATATTAAAATTAATTTTTTAAAAATAAAAAAATTATTTTTATTACATTTAAAAATAAAAATTATTTTTAAAAATAACCAATACCAATACAAATCAACGTATGAGTAGTTGAATGTCATTCAAACTGTCAAGGCACGTCTTGGCAAAAGGAGAAGTGGACATGACCACAGATCAGCATTGGTGCTGTCTTTCCTTTCTAGCTCAACTTCCCAATTTCGCCCCCAAAACAATGTATAAATAATTAAATATAATAGAGGACTCTAGAAAGTTGCTCCAATATCGCAAGCATAGTTTTTAAAGCCTAACTGGTGGCCGGTCCGGTCCAATATTTGGATTTTCAAGTTTTGATTAGGTTATTAAATTTTGGTCGAATCATTAAATTATTTGAATTAATTTTTTTAAAATTAAAATGATATAATTTTAGTAAAAAATTAAAAATTAACAGGTCGCAACCGGGTTTTTGATCGCGTTTTACTAGGTCATGCCGAGTTTTTTTTCTATTTTTTCTTCAACCCGACTCAGTTTCAGTCACAGATCTACCTGTCGGGCCGGATGAGATTTAAAAACTATCATTTCAGATTTTTTTTATTTTTTCTTCAACCTGATTCAGTTTCAATCTCGGATCTACCTGTCAGACACCGGATGAGATTTCAAAACTACCATCTCATGTTATAATAAAAGTTTTCTTTACTTTTTCATTGAAATGAAGAGGAAATTGTAAAAAAAAAAAAAACCCTTGAAGTGGTTTGAATATTGGTAGGTGTGCGTGTTTTACTTGTTTTTGCCCACAAGAAGAGTGCCTAATTAAAAAAAAAAAAAGTCTTGTGAACACATAATCAATTGGATTTGGATTATCCTTTAGATCACAAGTTCACTGTTACTTGTGTCTAGTTTCTTATCTCAATTAGCCAGATTTACGAGCCCATGTCGTATAAAAAAAAACAAGACATGATATCCCCAAAAAAGGGAGGAAGAATAAGAAAAAAAAGACACAAGTTCTAGGATTAAAATTTTTCTTTGTTAAAGGGGATAAACTATGTGTTAAAAGGGATAAACAACATAGTTTATATTTTACATTACCTAGATAACAAATGTTAGCTACTTCAGTGATAGGATACCAACAAGAGAATTTACCTTTCATGATTATATATAAATTGAAGTATAGGTAAATATTTTAAAAATCTAACTGCTAAAAATATAGTTTTTTATTGGATTCTTGCTATTAGCCACTTACATGTGTTATGTTGCGGCTGAGATTCCAAGCTAATTTTTTACACAAGAAAAAATATATTGGTATTGTAACACGTTTTCTTGTATAATAAAAATTTTAACTAGGAATTGAAAAATTGAAGCAAAATGAAAATTATATGAGCCAACAAATTATTAAAAGAGTTGTTTTAGTTCCTATGATCTAGTATATACAAAACATAGATATGCATATTAACATACAGAAGTAAAATAATTTACAGTACTTGTTGACATAAGATAAACTTAAAGAAATAGATTCAAATAATGATCAATCATTTGACCTTAAAACAATTTATTACTTTATAATATTGTTTTTCAGATTTACTCAATCTCTTATTCTTGCAAGTACAACCGAGAATAAACAGCGAACAAAAAATTTGTATGTTACTCTCTATAAGAAAGGATCCTTAGGATTTTAATAGAAAGAATGTAAAAGGAAAAAAGTTTTAGAAAGACTAGAAGTTTTCTAAATAATTGAAAATCATGTCAGAGTTATCTTGTTTTATAGGAAATTTATGGCAGTTAAATTAACGTTACTTTTATTTAAAATATACAGACATCTCTTTACAAGGATACAATTAAATTAATGTTACTCTGTTTTAGAAGATCACACTCTTCATTCATCAGATGTAACTTCTCATTCACCCGAACAATCCCCCACATGAATGAAAATCATTTGATTACAAAAAAAAAATACAAAGTAGACATAGGAATTTGAGAGTGACAGTGAAAAGTCTCTATATCAGGCGAGGTAACTCTGAACCTTTCTTAGTAAAAAACTATTGAATTCACTCGGCTAATGATGCAACCATATTATTTAATAGTTTCACCCACATTTAATTAGTATTTTGCCTATGTTTTATATATAAAATGCCTTAATATTCTTTGTTTTATGTTTTGAAGGCACTTTTAGATGAAAGATGCAAAAAGGAGTAAATTGGAGATAATTGGCAAATTTGACCTTTAGTCGATGTTTTGTGCAGAGCTTGAGCTTTGGAGGTTGAAATGAAGTGATTCCAGTGGCATTAAAAAGCTAACATCCATACCTTTCTGGACATCTAAGGCAAGAAAATAAAATAAGGAAGAGCATGGAAATCGCAGCCTTCAAAGTCAAATCTCGCAATCTGCCAGTGTTGACCTTTGGCTATTCCAACTTGAATATCTGGATCTACAGAAGTCCAATTGATGCAAAGTCAATTGTTTTGGATTCATGACTTAAAGTTCTATAAACGCTCCAAATTTCATCCAAAACCGATATCATATGAGGGAGATATGATTTTTCAAAGATGACATCTGAATTCTGCTAGCAAACAGGTTTCGTGAAGAAACGAGTCCAAATTACGTTCTGAAGCATCTAAACCGATATCCAAGTTTTTATTTCAGCAATTTAGCTCCTCTAAGTCAACGCTTGAAGATTTCATGCAAGGCTATTTCTCCTTTTTTAGAAAAATAGTTATTGAAGTACTTAAATGTAAACAGTCTACTTAATGGAGGACTATTTTGTAAAATAGAGACCTAGGGTTTCCTAAGATATAAAAAGAATGAGAGAAGAGAAGGGGGGCAGCCAGCCAAGAAGAGAAAAACGCCCCCTTCCTCTAAGAAACCCTAAATTATGCATTCTTCCTTCTTTTTGATTAGTTGTTCAACAAACATGCAAGGCTAAACACTTTTTCTTGGTTGCAAGGACACGGAAACCTTTGGATTTCAAGAACTGTGAGATTTATTTAACCTTGTAGGAGTTATTGTCGGCACAAACCACAAAAGTTTTTCCCAATAAGGGTCTTTCAACACGAAGAATTCAGTTTTCATTTAATTTTGTAAAATTACAAGCTCAAAAAAGAAAAAAGAAAAAAGATGGTCTTAGTAGCTACATAGGTGATTCTTATTAAAAGTATCTTGCAATACCCCACTTGAATTTCTTAAGCTATAAGAATCATTAAAAGTTTAGTTTATCCTGGTTTTCTATTGTAGGTAGCACTTTTCATCATAGAAATGGGCAAAAGTATTAATACTGAATTGACACATGATTTGATTGTTCTTTTGAACCTAGATCTCAAATCAACTTAGTTGGGTTTCTATCATGGCAATTCTTTGAATATAGGTTTCAATCTCATTTTCCTCGATGATTTATCGACTTGCTCTCTTATTAAGCCTTTTGTAAACATATTTCGAATGTTATCTTTTAACTTCAAATAGTCAATAGAGATAATCTCATTTGAGAGAAATTGTCTTACAATGTTGTGTCTTCAATGTATATGTCTAGACTTATCATTATATATACTATTTTATGCCTTAACAATTACAGGTTGGCTATCACAATATGCATATAGCTGGCACAAGTTTTTGCCAACTTGAAATATCCTCTAAAAAGTTTCAAAGCCATTTTGATTTTTCACCAACTTTGTCTAAAGCTATAAACTCAAACACTATAGTGGATCTGGCTATGCAAGTTTGTTTAGAGGATTTTAAAGAGACTGTAGCTTTTCTAGTAATAAAGATGAACCCACTTGTGGATTTTAAGTCTTTAGTAACATATATCCGATTAACATCGCTATACTCTTTGGATTCTGATTAACTTGCAAAAAACAGAGAAAATTAATAGATGGATATCTTGTGTAATGTAGTTCATATGTTAGTGTGAAGCCCAAGAATAAAGTATGCAAAAAAAGGGGGAGTTTATAATAATTTAAAAAATATTGTTATATATATATATATATATATATATATATATATAAGGGGCTAAAATAAGAAAAAGGGAGAAAGATGGGACCAAAATGAATTAAGAAGATATAGGACTATAAATACCCATCCCTTCTCTTATTCATGACTGGGGAGGTAACAAAAGGAAAATGGGAGGGAAAATTTTCAGATTTTCCTTCACCAAGCCTAAAAGAAAACACCTAAATTTCTATACCTACACAAACCTTGGATTTTCTACGTGGGGAGACAAACTGGGGCAGGAGATTTGCAAGAAGAAAAGGTGATAGAATTTCTAAGAGAAGAGGGAGTGGGAGGCCAGCTGCTTGTAGAGAAGAAAGAGGTTAGGAAACTTTAATCAAATCAGAAATCAAACCTAAATTTTCCTCCAGGTATGAAGTTCTAAACCAATTGGGAAAGCCAAATTAAATTCATGCTCATTAATTTGAAGTTTGAAAGATTAGGGTCCTTGAGTAAAATTTGGGGAAATGTGGAATTGATTGGAACTAAATGAGTTGAGCAGCATAAGTTACCTAAAAAGGATGGAATTATGCAAAGAAGATTTCAACAAAACCAAAGATCATGGGGAAATAGTGGCCGGCTATGGGATTGTCAGGAAAGAAAGGAAATTGTGACGGTTACGTTGTTTTCCTTATTGCAAAATTAAAACAGGTTTCTGGAGGTGAATAATAAGGAAATGTGGTGATTGAGTGTTTATATATAAAAACAAAAGAGAGAGAAGGAACTGATTTAAGGATCGGCCACTGGAGGGGAAGAAAAAACAGAGGAGAACATATGACTCCCCTGTTAATTAATTAGGTGTACTGTTGTAGTGTAGTTACAAATTGTAACTTATAAGGGAGAGGAACCTACGTTCCAGGTAAGGTGAAAACATGGCTGAAATTGATGTGGAAGTAGATTGGAAATAAAAATTGTAGGTACCTTCTCCATTGACAAAACATGGCAGATTCGTTGCCCTGGTTCCTGAGGGAATTTGGACCTGAAGATGATAGAATCTAGGGAGGGTCCATTCATAGAAGTTGTAGCTGAGAGTGTTAGCTTTCCAACAAGTCCAACCCCGTCTAATTTGGAGTCCTAGAACTTCATATACAAATGAAAATCTGAGGAGAGGTCAAGCTGCCACCCCTGTTGGCAGTTTCGGCCAAGTCGATAAAACGGTGAAATTTAGCCGTATTAAGGGTAGAATTTGTTTTCTCGCCCTTCATAAAATGTGTCTTGATCTTAAAAAAAAGAAAGAATAAATTGTGATCAAAATCGAATTCATGATGTCCATTTGGACTACAAATGGGCCGAAAATGTGAAAGGATAATAATGAGAAATGTAAGTGAAAAAGAGAAGATTGGTAAAAGACAAATGAGTATTATTGCCATTGTTGTTGTTGTGTTGTGATATGTGGACTAATATGAAATAATGATGGGTGTTTGTGGTTTCAGGAGGAACCGCGGGAGGAATACAACAACAACAGGGGAACGCAAGTCGAGCGTCTACAGCAGGTAGGTACTCGGTACCTATATCTCCTCTTGTTAATAATTATTTTAACTAACTATTGAACTATAAAAATTTGGTGCGTATTGATGAGGAAAAGAAAGGGGGAAAGGAAAGGTGAAATGGTGGGAAAATAGAAATGGAGGACTAAATTTAAATTATAGGTCCTTTTAGAGGAAATGAACAGTAACAACGAATTTTGATAATGATTGTTTCTCGAATTCGATTAGTCTGTCCCTGATATGGGAGGCTAATGATGTTAGCCAAGCTGGTTAACATCGGCATTACCTGTACATGGGAGGAGAAATATATAAAACTTGATTAACTATTCAGGTTCAAATAGTTAATGATATCGGCAGGTGACGTCGATATCGGCAAAATTTATAAACTTGATTAACTATTCAGATTCAGAATAGTTAATGATATCGGTGGGTGACGTCGATATCGGTAAAATTTGTAAACTTGATTAACTATTCGGATTCAAAATATTTAATGATATCGGCGGATGTAGTCGATATCGGCAAAACTTATAGACTTGATTAGCTTTCCGAGGTGAAAGCTAATGATGTCAAGAATCCTTGACATCGGCATACCCGAGGACCTCCCAAGGTAGTATAGAACAGTGATTAACTATTTCGGTTCAAAAAAAATATTTAATGACACAACGGTCATGTTAGTGTCGACATTTTCATGAATCTAATTAGTTGACCCCAGGATGGACAACTAAAGACACTAATGGAGGTCATTAGTACCGGTATAGTCTTTCTAATGTGGGGACAAGTAGTTAAAGGAAATAAACTGGATAATCCTCAAAAGAGATGGTGGTGGTGTATTGAAATTGCATATGACTTAAGTAGGTGGATGTGCTGTATAAATTTTCTTACGCGAATTGTTTGTATTTTAGTTATTTTTAATTGTATGAAAAATTTATGTTTTGCAGGTCCCTCCCATTCACGTCAGGAGTAGAATTTAGGTTCCTTATCCCTTTTGTATAAGTTAGGAACTTAGGGATTTTTATGTAATTTTGTTATACAGCAAACACATAACCTGAATAGAATAGTATACTCCTTATATTATTTTGTATTTGGAATATTAATATATTAATCTATACTTGGAAAAATTATAGCGTAATAGCTTATGTTCAGAACGCTAAACTGTGTTGTGCTTGTATATGAAATTTCAGTGCTTGGATAGTCCTCTTAATTAATAATTTATGCATGTGATATGAGATGGAGATTGAAAATGAAGATTTGTTTTAAGTATATTCTCGAATGAATAAAATGATTGAATGTACCCATCATGGATGTGATTATGGGTGGGATGTGATTATAATTGTGTGCAAGATAAATTGTCGATAACTTGGGATCTCCCGGTATAAAGGAGACTCTGCCGAAATTTCATTAGAAATTTCGGTGAATTTAACCAAAATAAATTTGCTCCATTTGCCCTTTATGTAGGAGTTAAACGAATATATATATTGATTGAAATTTTTTGAGGTTGTTACAGTTAGGGTGTATCTCAAATATCTGAGAACCCTTATAATGGCCTTCTGATTATCATTTCTTGGCTTACTTGTATATCTACTCAGTTTGTTAACTTTGTATGCTGTGTCTAGTCTAGTACAGTTCATAAAAAACATAAGACTTCCAATGATTCAAATATTCTACTTGAGATATTACATCACCAATATTTTTAGATAAATGTAGGTTTACATCAATCAATGTCTTAGCTATATTTTTCTCATTCTTGTCAAACTTATTAAGAATTTTGTCATTATAATGACATTGATATATTATTAAGCCATCATATGTTTTAGAAATTTTCATTTCTAAAATTACATATGCTATACCCATATCTTTCATGTCAAATTTACTAGTTAATATTTGTTTGGTGGTCTTAATGATATTAGCATTACTACCACATATCAACATATCGTCTATATATAAACAAACTATGACATATATTGTATTCATGTTTTTTATATAAACACATTTATTAATGTCAAAACCATTTGACAACATTACGTTGTCAAATTTCTCATGCCATAATTTTGGTACTTGTTTCAAACCATATAAAGATTTAAAAAATTTACACACCTTTCTTTCTTATCCTGGAACCTTAGATCCTTCAGGTTCTTCTATATAGATGTTTTCATTTAAGTTTCCATTCAAAAAAACATTTTTAATATTCATCTGGTGTATCTCAAGATTGTTAAAGGCAATTATAGCAATTAACATGTGAATGAATATTATTCTTGTAATAGGTGAATATGCATCAAAGTAGTCCAAGTTGTCTTTTTACTTGTAACCTTTTACAACGAGTCTATCTTTATATTTATCAATCAATCCATCAACTTTCATCTTTCTTTTGAATATCCATTTGCACCCTAATGGTTTATTTATAGGAAAAAGAACCACTAGTTTCCATGTATGATTTTGCATGATGGATTATATCTCATTATTTATAGACTCTTTCCAAAATAGTGTTTCTAGAGTTGACATTGCTTCTTTAAAGCTTTGAGGTTCATTTTTTAACAAATTATTTAGAATTTCATAACCATAATTTTTAGGTATTTTAGCCCTCTTACTTCTTTTAGGTTCCTCTTCCTTATCAACCTCTTGAGGGTCATTACTAATAAATTCATTAATTCTCATAGTAGTCTTTTTTTTCTTATATGTTTTTTCTAGGAAACAAGTTTTCAAAAAATAATACATCTATGTATTTAATAATTGTATTAATATGAACACTAGGAATATCGGACTTATGCACAAAAAACCAATAAGCGGCACTGTTATTAGCATATCCTGTGAATATACAATTAACAATTTTAGGTCATTTTGACCTTTTTAAATGAAGGAATCATAACTTTTGCTGGACACCGCCACACCTTCATGTATTTATAGGATGGTGTTCAACCCTTCCATAACTCATAAGATGTCTTATTTAAATTTTTACAATGTATTTTATTCAGAATGTAATTCACTGATAAAATAGCCTCCCATAAGTTATGAGATAATCATGTACTTATCAACATAACATACATTATTTCTTTCAATGTTTGGTTCTTACACTCAGGAATACCATTCTATTGTGGTGAATAAGGAGTCGTGTTTTGATGGAATATACCATGATCATTACAGAATATATCAAAATTTGAATCATATTCTCCACCTCTATCGCTTCTTATTACCTTGATCTTTTTGCTAAGTTGATTTCCAACCTCTCTTTTAAAATGTTTAAACATTTCTAAAACCTCATCTTTGCTTTTTAGCAAATAGACATAATAATATTTTATGCAATCATTAATAGAAGTAATAAAATACTTTTTACCACCTCTAGTTTGCACAAACTTTAAATCATAGATATCAATATGAATTAAATCTAGAGGCTCAATACTTTTGTCTATAGAATACAAAGGTGCCTTAATCAATTTAGCTTCCATATAAATTTCACACTTATGTTTTTGATGAATGTGAAATCTTGGAAATAGATCTAAATTACTAATCCTTTTCAATGTTTTGTAATTAATATGACCCAATCTATGATGTCATAAAACAAAAGACTTAACCAAATAAGCAAAAGAAAAATATGTATTAATCTTTTTGGTTTTTGGTACAATAGTTATAACATTGAGCTTAAAAACCTCATCACATAGGTATCAATTGCCCACAAATATCCCATTATTGGTGAGTACAAATTTATTAGATGAAAAAACCATTATAAACCTGTTTTTACTCAATAGCGAGTCAGAAACCATATTATTTTAAATGTTAGGAGCATAAACCATATTTTTAAGAGTTAGCTTTTTCCCATAAGTCATCTTCATCACCACCTTTCCATGGCCTAGGATTTTTCATATTGAAGAGTTGCTCATGGAAAATTGTTCTCCATCAGCTACTATTATATACTCATAAAAACTATTTCTGCCAGAGCATGCATGGTAGGTGCCTCCAGTAATCAACCCATCATTGTTTAGGGTTGTCCACGAAGTTGACTTCTAACACAACATCAATAAGATCTATAACTTCCCCATCAACATTCTCAATCATATTGGCTTGAGCATTCTTTCTTTTATAATGACGATAGTTCTTAGCTTGATGTCATGTCTTATTACAAACAAAACAAGTTCCTTTAAACATCTTTTTATTGTCACAATCACTAATGGGTCTTTTAGAATAACCTACTCCATTATGCTTCCTCTTTTTGGTCTTATGAATGTGTTCCACCATATTTTCCTTGGCTATCATGGAATGAAGAAGTCTTACTTGTTTTCAATTTCATCATTTTATTCTAATTTTTTATATATTATTTTTTCCAATTTTATCCTAAATTTTTTTATTTCTAATTTCTTTTCTTAGTCCTTTTGTAAAAGTTTTATTGATTTTTAATAAATTGATGGTATTATGTTTTTTAATTTGTTCCTCATTGTTGTGATTTCTAATTTTTTTTCTTGGCTCTTTTGTAAAAGTTATTATTCTTTTCAATTTCACCCTTCATTCAAATATAAAATTTATTTTGTATTTTAATTTTGATTCTCGTTCTTTTAATTGATATTAAAAATTTTTTTTGTATAATTTAAATTGTATTCTCAATTTCATCATTCAATATTGAATTGATTAAGAATTAAACTTCATGATATTTCCAAATAAGGTGCTTCGGGTCAAATGACCTAAGTCACGAGTTTAAAAGGTTAACTCGAGTTTTTATTTTTATTTTTACATAGAGCTTTATAATTCTCTTTATTTTTTTAAGTTATTATAATCTCATGATCTAGGTCGCAGGTTTGCGAGATATCCTGAGTTGGTTCAGTCCTGATTAATAGGGTTATATATTTATCATGCAATCTCAAGGTAATCAAGACTGGGTTTTTTTATGTCCTTTTTACCTATTTTTTTCTTCTGTATTTAATGGACTTTGAATTAAGATACATCATTTACCTCTTTTAAAAAAAATATTTTTCCTCATGTTATCTTAATCATTTTTAAAAAAAACTTTGATGATGTTGTTTTTATTTTTTTCTAATTGAAATAAAGTTAGTTTATTCGACCTAATCAAGTCTATGACCCGAGTTACATGTTTTTCTTTATTTTTTAAAATATGCTTAAAACACCCAAACATTATTTCTTGGGCAAAAAAAAATAGTTTGGCCCCACGACGAAGCGTAGGCGCCAAGGATAGTGGACTTTATTTTTAAATTGCAGAGCTTTTACACATTTGGAAATCTCATGGCAATTTGAATTGTTTTTTGGTACTATGTTGTTGCTTTTTAAAATTTGTTCATAAAGTATTAGATATTTAAAATCTATTATAAGAGAAAAATGGTAAAGATATTGATTTTTTTTATCGATTATGTGACTTGTGATTTTTTTTTTATCATGATGACTTATGTTATTTATACGATGTATAGTCCAATAAAATATATAGACATTATCTTTTATTGGGGTGTTTGTAGATATAGTGGGTAGAGTTTTGACCTATAATTGTATCATACCCACTTTTGATATTTTACAAAATATAAACCTGATCCATTTAATTTTTTTAGACTCAAACAAGTTGGATATATTAGGTTGGGATAAAGTTTTTGTGGATATTATAAATATCTGCAACTTGGGCATATCAATTCTTTTATTCTTTGATGATCCTAAAAAAAATCGGTTTTTAACTATTGGAACTAGATATGACTCTTAAAATGCATATATTAAGGACAACATAAAAAATTATCATAATTTCCATAAAAAAAACAAAAATCACAGTCAATCATTTTATCAAACAGTTAGGGTGCAGTATGATACAAAGACAGACTAGTAGAAAAAGACTACAAAGTGCTTTTAGGTTTGTGATTTGACTAAGAAAATAAAATTTCAATCTCGATTCTTGAAATTTTCATTTATTTTTTCATGGTCTCTTGGTTACCAAAAAAAAAACCGGAATTGTGAAATGCACTATCACTTCATCATATCAAACTTTAAAATGAACAACTATAATTTCTATGAAAGTGGAGTATAGAGAGAAATGAAAAGGATTAAGAGAGTGAGAGGTGGTTGTGAGTGTGAAGGAGAAAAAGAAAAAAAGAGAGAAAATGGAAAATATTATTTATATCAAGGACTTAAGTTATTTACATAAGGTTATAAAAATTGGGTCAGGTTGAGCGAGTTTTAAAAATCTCAACTCGTACCTGACCCGTGATATCTATTTATTAGTTTTTTGATTCACTATCATTCAAAATATTCATATTAGCCATCTTTAACAGGTTAGGTCAGATCAAATAATACAAATATCACAGATAAGCAAGTTTTGTTTGAACACCCCTAGTCTTCCATCACTTTTTGGAAACAAGATTAGGCTTATTTGTTATTTAGATTTCATAGTTCTTAGTATTTACTAGATTTGTGGCCCACGTTCCATTGCTGGTTGGGCAAAACTTTTTTAAAAGTAAAAAAATAATGTTAAGAAAAAGAAATTTGAGACCTGAGTCATTGGTTCAATTGGTAATTTAAATAATATGATTAAAAAAATTATAAATATTAGCAAATAAACAAAAAAAATAACATCAAAAAAGATAAAAACAAAACATGATCTGAGCGAACCCGAATAATAAAACAACTCAATGATAAAGGGTGTAATATATATATAAAAAAAAAGCAAAAAAACCTAGTTAAACTAGTGAATCGGAAACTTTGTGACCATAGACATAAGATTAAGATAATCACATAGAAAGAAACACAAAAAAAAGTTTAAAGATTAAGAAAAATGAAAAGAATAAAGGTAAAGCTCAATCTCTAGAAAATAAAATGTTAAAGAATGAAAATTAAAAAAATATATAATTTAAAAAAAGTCATAAAAACTCGATCTGAGTCCACCCAAGTCAAGGTGCACAATCTTTGATCTAGTCATGATACCAAGGTGACCATGTTAAAAAGAAAATTGAATAATATCATGATGTTCAATAATCAAACAACTTAATGTTGAAGGATGAAATAAAAAAAAAATTAATTTAAAAAAGCAATAGAAAAAAATATGAGTCAACCTAGGTTTAACCTACAAACCCCACGACAATAGAAATCATGAAATCCTTGAACTAGGGTTCAATCAAAAAATTCCCAACTAATTTAATTTTGAATGATGAAATCATGAAAAAATATCAATTTAAAAAACTTGCCAAAGGATAAAAGATAGCAATAAAAAAAAAAGATGGATCAAATTTGATATGAAAAAAAACATAAATGATGAAATTGTAAAAAAAACAAATTGATCGCCATAGCCCAATAAAAAGGAAATAAAAAAAAGTTTGAAGACCAAATTCCAATAAATCAAATGTTGAAGGATGAAATTGAAATAATTTAATTTTTAAAAGGTCATAAAAAAGTCAATTTGCTTTAGCCTTTGAAACCAACGACCCTGATCATGAACCTGAGATTAACCTCATAACAACGAAACAAATCTTAGTTGGCTCGGGTTAACCCTCAAACCTTGCGACCATGAGCACAAGATCAAGATAACGCAATAGAAATGAAAGAAAAAAAAAGGTAGGAAGACAAATTTCAAATAAATTAAATATTGAAAGATGAAATTAAAATAAATCATTTTTAAAAAAGGGCTCAAAAAATAAAAGTCAACTTATGTTAACCTTTGAAACTAATGACTCTGGTCATGTACCTAAGACTGATCCAATAGAAAGCAAATGGTAAAAAATAATAAAACAAAACTTTAAACAAAGGGTTAAAAAAAACATTAGTTTTTAAAAAGGGGGGAAAACTAAGCTAACTTTGGCAAACTTTCTAAACCAGATCGAATCTCTAAAACTCGCAATCCGTGAAATCCTTGATTTAGGTTCAATCAAGAATCTCTGAAACTCTAAACAAAGGGTTAAAAAAAAAGATAGCAATAAAAAGAATATGGATCAAATTTGAAAGAAAACAATCCATGAATGATGAAATTGCAAAAAAAAAAAAAACCCAAAAATGATCCAAAACAAAATAAATAGCAATCAAAAAAATGTGAACCAAATTGAAAGATAAAAACAATAAGGGGTTGAAATAGAAAAAAAAAATGTAATTTTATAGCTTATTAAAAAAAAATAGTAATCAAAAGAATAGAGATCAAATATCAAAAATTAAAAAAAAATAAAAGAGGGTGAAATTAAAAAATATTTTTAGTTTCATGGCTTATTCAAAATAAAAAATAGTAATTAAAATGATAGGGACCAAATATGAAGAGGAAATAAATTGCAGGGCTGATATGAAATTCGAGATGGAAAGAGATAAAAGAAAAAAAAGAGAGAAATAGTCGTTAGTGCCAAACCCGTTAAGTGTTAGGGGCATGCGCCTCCTTATTACGTTGAGGGCGCCAAGACATTTCAAAGGCCACCATGAAAGGCGGCGTTTGGTAGCCGGAAGGCCTTATGTGCGCCGCATTAATAGCTTGGGTGCTGTCCATACCCTTGCGCATGCTCGCACGAGATAACAACTTTTTTTATTTTATTTAATAAATAAAATTTACAACAATGCCCCTAAATACCATTGGAATTTACAATATAACCAATGCAAAATACCAAAAAAGCCATTGCATAAAACTTATATTGATTTTTTCTTTAAGGGCATCAAAATAATCACACCATTCTAAAAAATTAAAAAGACAAAAATATCCCTGATTAGTAGACATTATATTATTTGATTCCAAGGTTAAATTAGTAATTTTACTGTATAAAAAAGATAAAATTACCAATCTAACATCATACAATTTGTAAAAGACAATTGTGTCATGATGAAAAGACCTCCTTACCCCCATGCCTTGTTTAAAGGTTTAACGGCTAAGGAGCAATTTTGTCATTACAACTCAGATTAACTTATTGAGCATTATTCTTGAGTCATGAGGCCAGAATAAAGTAATAGAAATAAAACAAAAAAAAATCATGAAGCATAATTTTTAATCAACCCAATATTAAATGATGAAATCTTGAAAAAAATATTAAGAAAAAAAACTTGTAAACAATAAGGATGAACTTTGACACAAAAAACTCAAAGAATGAAATTTGAAAAAATAATTAAAATGATCTGGAATAAAATAAATAGCAATTAAAAGAATGAGGATCAAATTTGAAATATTTAAAAATAATAGGGGGTGAAATTCAAAAACATTTGTAATTTGATAAATTATAGATTAAAAATGATAAGGGGTGAAATAGAAAAAAAAACATTGTAAAGGGCTAACCCAATAAAATCAAACAAAAAAATAATAAAAAAAAAAAAGTTGAGAAAAAAGAAAACATTAACTTAAAAAAGGGAAAAAATCCCAAGCAACTTGGACGATCGTCCTAAACTTGGTCTAATCTCTAAAACTTGCAACTTGTGAAATCCTAAACCCGAGTTTACTAAAAAAAACTTAACTCTCAACAAATTTAATTTTGAATGATGAAATAATGAGAAAAAATATTAATACGAAAAACTTAAAAAAGAAAAAAAACAACAAAAAAAAGAATGGGGATAAAATTTGACAAAAAAAACCCAGGAAAGATGAAATTTGAGTTTTTTTTTTAAATGATCTCAAACAAAATAAATAGCAATCAAAAGAATAAAGATCAAATTTGAAGATTAAAGAAATTTTAGGGGGCTAACCTTATAAAAGAAAAACCACAAAAATAACAAAACAAAATAAAAAAAGGATAAAAAATAAATACAACATCAGCTTAAAAATAAAAAATTGAAGAAAAAAATCAAGCAAACCCGAACAAACCTTCTAAACCTGGTTTAATCTCTAAAATTCATAACCTGTGAAATCAGAAGCTTAATTCTCATTTAATTTAATTTTAAAAAATGAAATCAGTTAAAAAATATTAATAAAAAAACTCACAAAAGGAAAAACAAAAATATACAACAAAAAGATTATGGATAAATTTAATAAAAAAAATCCAAGTTGGATGAAATTAAAAAAAAATTTAAAAATGAACATAAATAAAACAAATAGAAATTAAAAAAATAAGGATCGAATTTGAAAGATTAAAAAAAATCATAGGGGGTAAAATTAAAAAAACATTTGTAATTTGATAGATTATCTATGGATTAAAAAATTACAATGGGTGACATTGAAAAACATTATAGGAGGTTAACCCAATGAAAGGCAAACCATAAAAAATAACAAAAATAAATAAGAAATAAGAAAATATAAGCTTAAAAATAAAAAAATAAGAGAAAAAATCAAATAAACCCGGATGAATTTCATAAACTTGGTTTAATCTCTAAAAGTCATAACCTGTGAAATATTGGATCCAAATTTAATTATGAAGCTTAATTCTCAATCAATTTAATTTTGAAGAACGAAATTGATGAAAAGATTTTAATAAAAAAGCTTGCAAAAGAAAAACCAAAAAATAAAAAAAAGAACGGTAATAAAATTTGATAGAAAAACTCAAGAATGATGAAATTTGAAAAAGAATATTTTAAAATGATACCAAATTAAATAAATAGTAATTAAAAAAATCAATTACTCAGGATAAACTTCTTAAACTTGTTTAATATTTAAAAGTCATAACTTGTGAAATATTGGATCCAAATTTAATCAATAAGCTTAATTCTCAACTAATTTAATTTTAAAGGATAAAATCGATGAAAAGATATTAATAAAAAAACTTGCAAAAACAAAAAAAAAAAAGAACGAGGATAAATTTTGATAGAAAAAAACTCAATGAAGATGAAATTTGAAAAAGAATATTTTAAAATGATCCCAAATAAAATAAATGACAATTAAAAAAATCAAGTAAACCCGGACAAACTTCTTAAACTTGGTTTAATCTCTAAAAGTCGTAACTTTTGAAATATTGGATCGGAATTCAATCAAAAAGCTTAATTCTCAACCAATTTAATTTTGAATGATGAAATTGGTGAAAATATATTAATAAAAGAAACTTGCAAAAGAAAAAAAACAAAAAAAAATGAGGATAAAATTTGATAGAAAAAACTCAAGGAGGATGAAATTTAAAAAATAATATTTTAAAATGATCTCAAATAAAATAAATAACAATTAAAAAATCAAGTAAACCTGGACGAACATCTTAAACTTGGTTTAATCTCTAAAAGTTGTAACATGTGAAATATTGGACCCGAATTCAATTAAGAAACTTAGTTCTCAACCAATTTATTTTTGAAGGATGAAATCAGTGAAAAATATTAATAAAAAAACTTGCAAAAGTAAAAAAAAAAAATGAAAATAAAATTTGATAGAAAAAAACTCAAGGAGGATGAAATTTGAAAAAAAATATTTTAAAATGATCCCAAATAAAATAAATAACAATTAAAAGAATGAGAACCAATTTTAAAAGATTAAAAAAATCATAGGGGTGAAATTGAAAAACATTTATAATTTGATAGATTATTTTTAGATTAAAAAAATAATAGAAGCGAAATTGAAAGAAATTTGTAATTTGATAGATTATCTATAAATTAAAAAATAGCAAAGGGTGAGAGTGGAAATTATTTGTAATTTTATAGCTTGTTCTAAAATAAAAAAATAATAGTAATCAAAATGATAAAGACCAAATATGATGGAAAAAAAATTGAAGGGGCTGTTTTAAAATTTTGCAGGGGGGACACAAAATTCAAGGTAAAGAGAGAAAACAAGAAAAAAAAATGGTTTTCAACATCAAACCGATGACGATTTTAATACATGTGTTGAACCATCGTATAGAGGATATTGAGATTTTCTAAATGCTATAACAGAAAGTGGTATTTAATAACGAGATAACTCTGTATGTGCTGCTTGAACGATGAAAAGGCTATTTACTTGCTGATTGCACGTACTAATAATTTTTTAATAATATTTAATATATATACCACTTATAATAATACCACTCAGCAACTTTCAAAATTAACAATCCTTTGCTCAATTCTTAATGGATGATGAGAATGTGTTGCTTTTTGGGTAATATGGAAGCTTTTAATACAAAAATTTGAGCAATACGGAACAAGAGTATGGAAGACTTGATTAATACTTAGAAGGATATTGAGTGTGATGTTTTATAATAATAGTAGGGAGTGAGGTTGTATTTATTTTTTAAAGTATTTTTTATTTGAAAAAATATTAAAAATATATATTTTTATTTTTAACAAATTATTTTTGATATCAGCATATTAAAATGATCGAAAAACACTAAAAAATATTAATTTAAAGGAAAACTTTTTCAAACTTTTTAAAAAATATTTTTAAAATACAAAAACAAAAAACAAACGAGGTCTGAAACTTCATTTAACTTGTATTGATTTTTAAGCAAAACCCAATCCAATTTATTGTAATGGATTATAAAAATACATATTAGCTTGTAATTTTAAGAGATTGTTTACAATAAAGAAAGTTTGTTATATATTTTTTTTATTTTTTGAATTTAGATTTGGGAAGTAAATCGCATTTTAAAATTGTTTGAAAAATAAACTTATCAGAAGAATATCTTTTTATCAAATAAAAAAACCCTTCCATCTTACCATTAATAGTTATTTTTTTAGACTCAATTTTAATGTGAAAAGAATACAAAGGTCAATAATTTCCCAACTTGATATGATGTCGATCACTAAGTTATTACCATCGTCGTTGATTAATTTTAACCTTTCCAATCTTTACCTTAATTTTTTTTTTTTAGAAATCATGTAATAAAACTTTACTTTTTTAAAATACGTGTAAAATAATTAAAAGTATGTTAATTATGAGAATGTTCAATACTTTTTATTAAAAAGATGAATTAAAATAATCAAACAATATCTATATAAAACACAAGGGATTTTAAAGATTATTTTTACATTAACACTCATCTAAATTTGATCCAATATTCAATTCATGTATCAATAGATGAACGTAATTTTTTTTTAATTAAAATTGTTTTGTTGAAAAAACTATTTTGCATTCCGTTTTTTAAAAAAATTAAATTATTATTTTTTTATTAAAAATAATTTTTTTATATATTTTAGATTATTTTGATATACTGATGTTGAAAATAATTTTTAAAAAGTAAAAAAAATATTATTTTAATACATTTCAATACAAAATTTTTTTTTAGAAAACAATCGTAATATCATTCCAAATATCTAAGCTAAACACCAAATTAATATGCTGGCTGAGTTTCATAACAAAAAGGCTAAACTCCACCGGCAAATTCGATTTTAAAATCTCATTTCCCCCTCAGGTGACGCCATACATGGTAATAAATATATCATAATACTCTTTAAAAAAAAAAAAAAGGATTTCCCAAAATAAAAAAACAAAAATCCAAAAAAATAAAAACCAAAGCATTGCTTCTCTTATCTCACATGAAACACACATCACAATCTCTTCATCTCCCTGTCTCTCCCACTCCCTCTGTTAAAAGAATCCTTCCCTTTCTATTTCCATCAACAGATCTCCAAAAATAATTCCTCATCAAACCCTCATCTCATACCTTCTCTCTCAACCCACTTTCTTTCTATCGAATGATTCTAGAACCTTCATGAATCCACCCACCACCACCTTCATGGACCACAACCACCACCGCCGTCCATACGATGCCTGAGCTGCGTAGCCGAACACGCAGAAATCGGGCTCAGAATAACAATCAGAATCCGAATCCGTTTAAGCTCACTGTACAGACTCGTAAAAGAACCGCGGAGGTTAATAACAACAGAAAAAAGAACGCGATCGTTGATGACAAGGAGAACATTGTGAGATTATCTGATACGACGCCGTTTAGAAAGGAGCTTCTGGACGAGGGGGCTAGGGTCTTGAGAGGAGAAGAGGAGGTTGCTGATAAGAAGATGGATGAACACGACAGCGGAGGAGGCCGGAGCGCCGAAAAGGGACCGGGAGCGGATGATGAAGGAAGCACTGCTCCTCTTCCTGAGAAGGTGAGTTTTTGTTTTGGTTTTTTTTTTTTGGAGAGATTGGGTTTGGATGGAGAGAGAATGTGGGAAAGTGTGAGAAAGTTTTTTTTGCGTTGTGGTTTGCATGGAATCGGCTTAATGCATGTGAAATTAAGTGTATGATATTTGAGCAATTTTACTTTTTTATTGCAATGTCTTTAAGTTTGAAGCTATTTTTAGTTAATTGCAGGAAGTGAAACCAACAAAATCAGTAAAATATATGTGATTTGTTGTTAAGATTCCTTTCTTTTGGTGTCACTTAATCAACTCGTTTTGGTAATTTAGCTTGTATTTAAATGGGTAATGGTATTGTGATTATTTGTAAAGGAAACTTGTCTTATTATTTTTTATTTTTTTACAACAGGTCCAAGTTGGTGGCTCTCCAATGTACAAAATAGAAAGGAAACTGGGTAAAGGAGGTTTTGGACAAGTGTATGTTGGTCGACGAATTGGTCCCACAAATTTTGCAAATGAAAGAGGTGGCCCTGGAGCTTTAGAGGTATATGATTCTTGTATCTATTATATAGCTGCTCGATAAAATGTGCTGGATTTTATGATTGTAATGGGTTCGTGTGTAAATTGTAGGTAGCATTAAAATTTGAGCATAGAAGCAGCAAAGGATGTAATTATGGACCGCCTTATGAGTGGCAAGTTTACAAGTGAGGTTCCTAGTGCTGCTTGTTATGTTGGTGGTTTTTATTCTGTGTATTGCATTGTTAGGGAGGGAATGTATATTGGGGGTTATGACTTTGTTTATATCTTCTGTGTGTACAGTGCACTTGGAGGCAGTCATGGTGTGCCACGAGCTCATTACAAAGGGAGGCAGGGTGACTACTATGTTATGGTATGTGTTGTTTGTTTTGTGTCCTCCTTTTGATCTTTCAGTTGGTAAGACTTACGTTTCAGCCTCTAGGCAATTTTTTTAGAGGAGTGTTTAAGAAAATGCTGTACCTTTTGCAGGTTATGGATATGCTTGGACCTAGTTTATGGGATGTTTGGAATAACAATTCTCATACGTGAGTGTTGTTCTCTTGGTAGTTTTCTCTTATTTAACACCATTAGATCAAGCATTTCGAATATATTTGATTTTTACTTTATCTTTGCAATTTCAGGATGTCCATTGAAATGGTTGCTTGCATTGCCATTGAAGCCATCTCTATACTCGAAAAGATGCACTCTAGGGGGTGAGACTTTTTAATAGTGATTCTGCTGATAATTTTTGTAAGAATAGACTACTTTTGGTGATCTGATGAATGGATTTTGGATTTTATGATTGATGTGATTGATGTTTAAGCTGTCTTCTTAGTTGGTCCTAGAAGGGCATGTGGGCCTTACTGGTCTCCATGTTTAGCCTAATATGGCTTTTTAATTTTTGTATAATCAGCAACAAGTAGCCATCTTGTGTCATTTACTTGTTTCCATTGGGGATGAGTGTGATAAAGTGGAACTGCAATTTTCTGTTCCCTTGCAATCAAACTTGTTATGTTTAGAACAACATTGCAGCCAAGCAGATTGGGTGAATCAGTTGTAATGAGAAACTCCCAAATAGCACCGCCATTGTGCTACCATTGTTTTCTCATTAGAAGTATTTTTTCATGATATAGTTGCTTCTATTCTGGCAGGTATGTCCATGGGGATGTAAAACCCGAAAACTTTTTACTTGGTCCACCAGGAACTCCTGAAGAAAAAAAGCTTTTCCTTGTTGACCTTGGATTAGGTAAGCTGTTGAATTTGCCAGTTAATGTGGCACCTGAAACTTTCTTTAGGGACGATGGGTGCCTAATGTTTATTCCTGTTGTTGCCTGTTTCCTTACAGCAACCCGGTGGAGAGATAGCTCAACTGGTCTTCATGTTGAATATGATCAACGCCCAGATGTTTTTAGGTAAAATGAATGTGTGATAACTGGAACATATGCCAGCTTAGCATTATCTTTGGAGATCCTATATCTTTTTTTGTCCATTGCAACTCATTGGTGCTGTGCTGCAGGGGAACCGTTCGATATGCCAGTGTTCATGCTCATCTTGGTAGAACTGGTAGCAGGAGAGATGACTTAGAATCTCTTGCCTACACTCTCATCTTTCTTCTCCGTGGTCGACTGCCTTGGCAAGGGTATCAGGTTTGCAGATTTTTAAATCTAATCTGTGCGTGCTGATAGGATCAGTTTCAATTTCTCTCTAATGTGGTGATTTCTTTAGGGGGAAAATAAAGGGTTCCTTGTTTGCAAGAAGAAGATGGCAACTTCACCAGAAACTTTGTGTTGCTTCTGTCCTCAGCCTTTTAGACAGTTTGTTGAGTATGTTGTAAATTTGAAGTTTGATGAGGAACCAAATTATGCAAAATATATCTCTCTTTTTGATGGAATTGTTGGTCCGAACCCAGACATTAGGCCAATTAACACTGATGGTGCGCAGAAGGTACCTATAATGTTTTCTTAATCGAGATATGATTGATGGTTTTGATCACTTAGACAAATACTTTATTGTCCCCCTAAGTGGAGGTTGTGTTAACCTGATATTTTGTTCTGTGAAGCTTATATATCAGGTTGGGCACAAGAGAGGCCGGTTGACAATGGAGGAGGAAGAAGATGAACAACCAAAGAAAAAGGTCAGAATGGGGATGCCTGCAACACAGTGGATTAGTGTTTATAATGCTCGTCGGCCAATGAAACAAAGGTATGCACTCAAGAGTTACATACTGTGCTCTTTGAATTTTTGTGATCAAGGATAAAATGCTGATGTTTTCATTTCCTTGTGTAGATATCACTATAACGTGGCTAATGTGAGGCTCTCCCAGCACATAGAGAAGGGTAACGAAGATGGGTTATTTATCAGCAGTGTGGCTTCTTGCACAAACCTATGGGCCCTAATTATGGATGCTGGCACTAATTTCAGTGCACAAGTTTATGAGGTCTCTCCTCATTTTCTCCACAAGGTTGGTTTTGATCCATGAATCTAAGGACGAGTATCTATCATGGGTCTTCGATGCTATCATGGGTCTTCAATATGAACATCGCCATTTTTAACTTGTTTTTTGCATGTTATCTTGCATTTTGATGTTGAAGTTTATATACCTTTTAAATGCTAACTCAACTTACTCTTGCATGTTATATTCCTTGTTTTCTTTTATAAAGGAATGGATAATGGAACAATGGGAGAAGAATTACTACATCAGTGCAATTGCAGGAGGAAATAATGGAAGCTCATTAGTTGTGATGTCTAAGGGTTAGTGTCATATCTCCTTCATAAGTGGTCATTCTACTATTTTCTTATTTCATCTCTTGAATTTTTGTTGCTTTATTAAATTCAGGGACCCAGTATGTACAGCAGTCTTATAAAGTAAGTGATTCATTTCCCTTCAAGTGGATCAATAAGAAATGGAGGGAGGGTTTTTATGTCACAGCCATGGCCACTGCTGGAAGTAGATGGGCAATAGTTATGTCTCGTGGCGCAGGATTTTCAGACCAGGTTCCTTTTGTAAATCTCTGCTCAATGAATGCTTATGGGATGGTGGAGCTAGATTTTCTATATCCCAAATACACTGAGACCAGGTTCCTTTTGTAAATCTCTGCTCAAATTTTAGGTTGTGGAGTTAGATTTTCTATATCCCAGTGAAGGCATTCATCGTAGGTGGGATGGTGGTTATCGCATCACTTCAACTGCAGCTACGTTGGACCAAGCTGCTTTTGTTCTCAGTGTACCAAGAAGAAAACCAGTTGATGAAACTCAAGAAACACTTCGAACTTCTGCTTTTCCCAGTACACATGTCAAAGTTTGTGGATTTCCTCCTAGTTTTCAATGTCTTGATTTTTGTTTGATTCTAACCATAAATTCTGTATGTTTGATTCACTTCATATATATGTTTTTTCAGGAGAAATGGGCAAAGAATCTCTATATTGCATCAGTTTGTTATGGTCGAACTGTCTCATGAATGACTGAAGTTTTGCTGGGATGCTGCTACTGCTATCATGACAATTTAGAAGACAATTCTTACCACTTATAACCTTTGTTTTGAGAAGCAAAGATCTGCTTAAGCCAAATTGACTCATCATGGGATTTGGGAGTCTATGTATGCAAAACTCCACCTTAATGTAGCCATGACTTAGCATCCATTAATACCTGTGCATTATCTTTCAACTGGGTTGAAATGCCTTTAGGATGGCGCTGATTTACCCACTGCTAAGAAGTTTGTATAGTTATGAACAGTAGTTGAAGAAATGTGCACAGGTGATGTTTTCATTACTGATGGTACTTTTGAGAGCGTGCTATCGTGATTTTGCAATAGGCTTTTTTGATCATTCTCAGTCATCGAGTCTGTACTTGTCTTATGCTTCTTCCATCTTTTCTAGACTTGAAGATCCTTGTGATCTTTCACTTCCGTACTTCCTGGATGTCTGCATGACCTAAGAGATGGAGGATGTACTTCTTTTGTATACTTTTAAACAACAGTCTGTACTCTTTTCTAATTATCACTGTAATCTTAATGCATATTTGTACCTCTTAAGATCAACTTAGTCAATGTGCTGCATTATTTGTCTGGCTGTGTTTCAGTGCTGTTGGCTGAGCAAACATTAAACCTCAACTGATTTTTTTTATCCTGAAGAACATTCTTGTTTATCTTGAAAAATTATCCAAGTGGCTTCCATAACTTTGGTTTGGCAGAGTACGGAGCTGATACCATTAAATTTTTGGGGAAGTATGTCTATGTTCAGGTCTAGGTATTTGATTTCTTAGTGAAATATTTATCCTTGAGGTGGTGCATGCCAATTTTCTGTCAGGTTAGTTGCAGTCATCCAGATTTTAAAAGTTGTCATCCGTGTATCAGAGTGGTTGTCATCCACCAATTATTTGTTTGTCTATTTTTGTTTATGTAACTTGATAATGGAGGTACCTAGACTTTGGGGTATTAACAGGAATCCTAGACTAAATTGCGAGTATTTGTGGTCAAATTCTTCAAAGCAGAAAGCAGGCTGGGCTCCTTTTTTCAGCAAGGATTCGTGGTGCTGAAAGATCAATTATCCTTTCGCTTAGGGGGTCCTGGGATCCTCAAATAGAGAAATTCTTCAGACTTGGCATTTGGGTGCAGCTTTTTATTTCTTTGCTCACAGCTGGTTCATTATCTCATTTGGATTGACTGAATTACTTCTATTTTCAGGAACCACTTTTGTACATAAGAACCAGGGATGTATGGAATTTGAACTGGTAACGTCTCTACAATTTCCCTTGTTTCCTTGGTATTTTATTTATCTTATATAGATCAAATCAAGAATGAGGCACATCCTGTTTTATTGGCAGGGTGTACAGACTGAATGGATACTTGTTCTGTGTCTGATATGGTTGCTGAATGCTATAATGTGCTGCATCATGATATCTCTACTGAAAAGCGAGTTTTCTTCATGCATAAGTAAGCAGCCCTTTTAGTTTTTCCATAATTTGCTTTCATCAAAGTGCTAACATTTTTATGTTTTCATTATTCTTGTGATGACTGCCATTTCTGCTGGCGCTTCACTGAGCACATTCTTAATTATACTTCTATGATCTGCACTGTCAGTGTCTTAAATTCCATCATGGACCTTCTATATGTGTCTCCAGAAATGATTGTAATGCAAACCACCTCACATTTGGATTGTTTGAGAATTTGAGTTGTACCTTTAAGCGATCTGTTACGCCGAATTATTTCCACAGCTGATTTGATAAAATAACTTTTGATCCCTTTGATTGATACAAAACATGATGACAAATACAAGCTAATAATTAAAACCTCCAGTTCTTGTTTGCATTCAAGAAATGGAAGGGGGAAAAGAGATCTCCAATAAACCGACTCAGGCATGTTGGGACTGGATGGGCTAGAGTATTAATCCTTTCCAGATACCCAAGCCATTCCTCAATAACTACTCCATATACAGCAACTGCTGGTTTCAAAGTATATTGAGAAAATAATTTTGATTTTATTTATTGTCCTTCCTGTATTACCTGTTTAAAAAGCAACTGCTAGCAGAATGCATAAACACCTGAGCAGTATCTGAAATTGGTGCACATTTGCTGATAGCTCTGTTTAGACTACTGAAATTCAGACATTCTTGCTTGCTCAGGCTTACAAGTAGTTGATTGCTCGGTACTGCACAATATCCTGGTCGCAAGCCTCCATCCATGGCAAATATGTGGGGTGGCTGGGTGCCGAGATTAATCAGAATCTCCCCGATGAGATAGGACACTTTGGATGCTGGATGCTGCAATGTTGGGAAGTGTTACAATTCTTACATGAATATGCTGGATGCAATGTTGGGAAATCGTCTATTGTTACGCCATTCATTTGTGACATGCTCGTGTTTTTATATTCGGTTGATCGACGTGTTTTTGCTTGCTTCAATCCACATTTGTCTTTTGGAATAGACGTGTTGTGAAATGTTGGTCCATGTGGCACGTGACCGCACACCAACCATCTTTCATTTTTATGTCGATACATGCTATGCTCTCCGTTGCTACCTCAATGCAGACTGTGGCGGCATAATTTAGGCGTTGTCTAGCCTAGAAAAAGAAAACTACAGGAACATACAAAACTTCGTGCTGGACACAAATGAAGAAAGATGGCCGTTTCCTGAGGTAGTGTGCAATGGCGTTTACTTGAAACAATTAAGAAAACAATAATTAAAAAAGCAACCTAAGGTTAGGGTTAGCTAAACGAAACGAAAGTCTTGACCATACCAGACCGATCCTTGGCGATACCGAGCTTGTAGCTCAATGGGGCATTAAGCGTGCCGGCTCTTCTTTCTTGTGTAACAAAGCACCGCTAAATAATCAGTCCTCGGTGTGCACTTTTAGGGTTTTTCTCCTTGACCTATCTTCCTAATTTCATAATTATTATTATCGTTAATTTTTTCTTGCACAATATGCAGTCAGTAAAGCTCATATGATGATCAAAGCATTTCTTTAATTTCTGCTGGAGAATTTGGGTGAAAATTGAATGAGGAAAGCTTTTGAAATAAATACAACGATTAAAATTGTATTGTCAGAAACAGGCTGGGTTAGAGCAATCAATCTGACTTGAGCTTTCCCGAGATATTTATAATGTATATTCATAGATCAAGTACCCTCCCTACCAAGCCTTGATATGAATGAAGGACAAAAAGAAGTGAGCTGAAAAATTAGATTATCACAGAAGATCTATTACGCCGGCCTGCAACATAACCTCCTCAAACGGACTCTTTCCTGCCAAAAGAGAAGACAATTTAGCAAGGTAATTCCAGTATTACGCGTAACTGAGAAATCAACATGCCATGGACATGGATATGTAATTGATACTAGCCTCAGTGTTGTCATGATCATATCGAACCAAGAAAAGGCACCGGCAACCTCTAATGTCATGCGTTTTCCTTTGAATGTCGACAATGTGGGCGTCAAAGTATTGTGCCTGGTCCCTTCTTTCCTAATAAAATTCAAACTGCACTAGTAAGCTACCTGTAGAAAGTAGGGGTGATTTGCAGGGAGTGAAAGGATAAATGCTGCAACTAAAAATCTAAAATACCTGAAAGCAGCACACTAAATCTCCGACCTTCAATTTGTGGCATTCTGAATGCTCAAGAGGAATTGAACGTTCTCGCACTGCATTTTTTACATTGACCCACTCATCCTCCTCAGCCCCAAATCCAACAAATCTAACACGAACTTCCTTTAATAAATGAAAAAACTTCATGAAAGATGTATTTACAAAAAATGCGATGATGGACTCTTTTAGCACGTTCCCATTTCTAATTTGAGTGGAGACCTAACTAGAAGTTTCAGTCCCAACTAATCAGATTTTATTCCATATGGATGACCTCATTATCAATTATACTTCTTTGGATGACACTGAAAATTCAGTTTTTGTTTTCAATATCATGCCCTGCACTGAGGTTCTGCAACTTTGGACATGTGTATACTAGCTAACATTAGTCAGGACAAACCAGCCACAACTAAAATGCTTGAAGAAATAGATTATGAAATAGAAACTTACAGCATCCCCAGATGCAAGAATTCTATGAGAGAGGAACATGTCAACATCATACCTAAAAGAAGAAAAGATCGTTAGACATTAACCTTGGACATCCCGTCAGGTGACAAAGTATGCAGCTACCATTGTGAAATAAGTATCAAGGCGACCATGCACTTCTTACTCAAACTGGCATGCCTATCAAGAATATTCTCATACAGACACATAAACAGCCTGTGATTTTTTATTTACTTCTCATTTTTTCTAGGAAAATTTATTAGGAGAAAGCAGCATTATCCTTAAGTTTATATTCATAAGAAAACTAATAGTTCAAACAGGAAGTGAAGCTACATGGATCAGGCTAAGTTTGCTTGCCTCACTGTTACCTCTAAGCGTGATGGTTCAGAGAGAAACATTAACAACAGGCTCTGTCCACTAGTGACTAGGGGAGGCTAAGTAAGCCCAGGCAGTCATCAATCAAACGAAGGGAGTATCCTAAGCAAATGCTGTGAAGGTTTATCTCAGTATGGATCTATTCTTTAGGGGGCCTTTTCCACTAAACCATCTCCATTCTAGCCCTAGGTAATGAGAATTTCGATAATTCTGGGGCAGCTCACATTTTATCAATGGCCCTAATATCAAACAATGTTGACTGTGATCACGTTTTTTATCCACAAAATGGAGAAATGTCCAACAAGGTAAAACCAAAACATTTAAAAGCAAGGTTCACAATTTTTGCTTGCTACATGTTTATTTCCTTACCACGCCCCATCTTTTGATGACCTTGCCTCAAATTTCAACTCTGACAAATCTGGGATTGTTTCTCCTGTTTTTAGAAGAAAAAAAAAATTATTAAGAAACGTGGGGAAAAGTTGGCTGCAAAGAGATAAAGGGTAGACAAAAGCACTCTCATAATATAACCTAATTTTTTAGGTTAAAAAGCAAAAGGGAAAAGAAAGCCAGAATGGTTGTTGAAACAAAAAAAGCTTCATCTGTAAACAAGATTCTTCAACATCAATGTTGGGCATACCAATTCCCAAAATAACATCCAAGTACCCTACCAACTGTTATTAGAACCTACCGAGACTGTGGCCTTGGAGGTTAATATATCGAACAATAATTCACTACTAATGATGCTGAATGATGCTGAGCATCTACCTGAGGAATAATATCTAAAACTACAAATGCAGTCTATTTAACTTTGAAAATGACACAAAGCATGATTAAACCTGAAATGCCACTAAGCTCTACATATTCTTGTACCAAACCCCCCGCCCTACATATTCTTGTACAAATATCTGATTTCAAGCAGTAGTAAATGTCATAGAAAAATATCAAGAAAGAAAAGCACCTTCAGGAATTCGAGAACTTTCTTTTGTCTTATTAAAAGAATTAGACTTTGGGAGTGGAGAATCATGATTTGAAGCATCAGTTGAAGATGCAACTTTGGACAGGCAATCCTGCTGCCTAGTTCTGAACCAGCTTTGTACCTAAGACACAATTGTAACATAAGGGAAGCTTCGAGATAAGCACAAACATAATGCTAGAGCTTTCATTGCAGAATAAAAGGGTTATAACAACAATGGAAATGGTATACAGAAGAAAAAAAAAAGAGTAATCAAGAAAGTAAAACCTCAGTCCATTTAACAACAGGTTTCCCAGCCCGGGCAGCAGAGGAGCTGCAAGGACATACCAAAACAAAACCAAGAGGAGTTAGCACCTAATGTAGATATTTTACATGAAACAACATCATGTGTCAAAATCTATAACTAGAAGATATGCATGGGACAAGACTTGCCTAAATCTCCTGGCAACTTTCTGAAAGAACTCCTTGTCCAGTTGTTGGTCTGATTCCTTTAGCAATCTCTCCATCTTCTCTATCTGTTTTGGATGAGGATAAAAATAAAAACTTTATCATGCCATTTGCACAGCACAGTAGAAAAAACAAAGGAGACAGTAAAGCATCGCCATATTGGATCATCAGTCACAGCACCCCACAGGCACAAGTATACAATTTTGTTGTAGCCAAAACAATACATATGTGCATTATTCTTTACCCAACAACATCTAAAATGTTACAAAGCCAAGCATAGACTTGGATACACAATTACATAGACATCACATCAATCTAGATTCGCCATTTACAAAAAACAAGATCTCAAAGAATTTAACTGAGATTATGAGTAAATAATTCGTATTCATTAACCATTAACATTTAGCAAATAACAACCCTGAGTTTGCTGTCAACCAAGACCCTTTTCACATAAGAATAACCAGAAATCTACCCCACCCCATCATAAGCAATTGCCCCAAATCAACTTAACTCCATGGCTAAACTTTCAAATTCTCTAAGCACCTAGATGAGAGGAAAGTTATTGTATTTTAAACATAAATCAATATAGTTAACCACATTAATCCTAAAAGACACCATTTCTGGATAAGATACTAAAATAAAAAACATCCCAATAATGTTTTTAAGAAACTAACAAGAAATAAGCCACAATCAACATAAAATGTATATAACTGGAAAAAATAAGAAAGCACCATATAAAATAAACATTAATAAAGAACAAGAAAGCAAATCATACCTCAGCCGTTGTGAACCCAGAGAACACCGGTCTCTGTCTTCGGCGGAGACGATCCATAATTCTATCCACACGTAAAAAAAAAACTTAAACCCTAGCTTTTTGACAATTAAGAAAGTTGTTTTGCTTTCCCTTTCCTCTAAAATTGCGTGGAATTTGGAGACCTGTGTCGATAGCTAAACAGGGAAAAGAAGGGTTTTTTTGGTGCTTGTTCGGTTTAGTTTCAGAGAAAGCAGAGGTTTGTACTGTGCTTTCCAGCTTTAAAGGAAACTGTTTAAGCGCCTTTTTAGTGTTTGGTCTCCTTTTGTTCTTAGTTGTCGTATCTGTCCTGGAGATGATTCGGAAAAGTGCCTGCCTAGAATATTAAATTATCGAATCAACTCGTTAATTACCTATTTAACATGAATTAATTACTTTAATTTAAAAATATTTTTTTATGAGAAATATTTTTTTAATATTGTTGATCCCAAGTAGGCTTGCATTTTTTTTTTTTTTATAATCAATAGGTTTGTAATTTTAATTCTATAAACTAAAAATACAAAAAAGATGTTTTACTTTACATCTAAGTTATTTTAATTGTTTGATTCGTTCTTCATTTGAACTACTGTTTGTATGAAGTGAATTTAATCAAATTGATACTTATGATTTATCTAGAACTAAATCAAGAATTAGAACCAGTTAATTGAGAACTCAAGATTTCACACCAGTTAACTTAAAACTCTAATCTTAAGTATTCAAAGTTCTCTTAATTGAAACAAACACAAAAGAACCTACATTAAAAAATTGGCGACAACAATGAAAGTCTCAAGTTAATTCTTTAGAATTATGACACCAAAGAAATTAAAATCACTAAGAAGTTTAGAAAAAAAAGACGAGTTAATTAATGTTTATGTTGGAACATAACATGAAATGCTAACTTTTCAAGAAATAAAGTCAGAAAAAAAAAGATAAGAGAGACATAGAAGAGATGCATCAGAAGAGATGCATGTCTTGATCGAAGATCAGATGAAACTAATAAAATCATTGATGAGAAATATTGGTGTCTTGTTGAAGAAATGGAGGAAAGACATAAGACGAGAATAAAAATTTGTGATGACTGTTACAACGGTATTGTGGTGATAAATTTGTGATGACTGTTACAATGGTAAATGTTAAATCAATTTATATTGTATTAGAGTCCAATGTTAGAGAAAGGCAGGCTTGTGAAAGGAATTTAGCAAGAAGCTTTGAAAGTTTTGAAAGGAATTTAGAAGGAAGTTTTGAAAAACTTTATAATTCAATAAAGTTTTTTGTCAAGAAGTTATTAAAACACTCGAAGATGTTAATATTAAGTTAGACGCCAAAATAAAAAGTGTAAATGATGAAATAATATTTGACTTTAACCATGTGATGATGGAAACAATTAATAAAATATCTAAATAGGTGATAAATTGAAGCAAAAAATCACATTGATAAGAAAGAGGTTAAAGAATCAAACTTTAAGAAAACAGATCCTAAGTTAGTTGGTAAAGAAACTAATTTGGCCAAAGTAGTTCAACTTAAAAAGTAGTTTCTCATCAAAACCTAGAATAAATTTAGAAAAACTTGTAGTCGTGGAAGAAGCTAGAAGTAATTCAAAAGCAAGGATTATGGGCGTAAAAATGATACCAAGTGATCCAAAGTTTAATACCCCACTAGATATGATTAATCCAGAATATATTTTAGAGGTAGTTGAACAAGCTTATGGTCCAAGGGTTCAACAAATCTATAAATCAACCTATATGAGACCTTATCCAGAATACATAGATAGAATGTACCTCTATCCCACCCCACCAATTTTAGATTCCTAGACTTTACATTATTCAATGGTCAAGAGTCAATATATGTTATGGAACACATAGCTAGATTCATCTTCCAATATGGAGAAGCTACTAATTCTGAATTTTTAAAGTTAAGATTGTTTCCAAATTTATTTATAGGAAGTGTACTCACTTGGTATATAATTTTACCACTACACTTTGTTTAGAATTGGAATGACATGCAAACTATATTCCAAATACATTTTTTCTAGGACAGAACCAGAGTTTGTGTTGACAGACTTAGTAAAATTAAAACAATACCCTGGAGTGACTGTGAAGTAGTATTTAGATAGATTTATGAAGGCTAGAGGAAAGTGTTGGTCTAGGATTCCTTAAAAGGAATTTGTAACAATTGCACAACAAGGTCTGGAATGAGAATTGAGAAATAAATTCAAAGGGATGAAGTTTAAGGATATGTATGAGTTAGGGGTAAGAGCTTCTAGGTATGAGAGTTTATTGAGAGAAGAAGTAGATAAAAAAAATCCCAATTTACAGAACTTATTATCAAGAAACAATAGATATGGATGTTGTAGAGTTCATAAAAGATGAGTTATAGTTTGCGATGCATAAACAAAAAAGAATGGTTCTTTAATATCTTTGAGGTCAAATGAAGAAGTCATTATTCATTTGACATAAATCAAGTTGATGCTATTTTTGATTGGTTGTTAGCAAATAAAATGATTAAAATTAAAGGGAAACATAAACAAGTGACTGATGAAGAATTGAAAAGGAAGAATTATTGTAAATGACATGGGGTGATTGACCATTCTATAAAGAATTGTGTAATATTTAGAAATGCAATCCAAAATTTGACAGAATCAAAGCATGTTAAGTTTCCTAACAAAAATGAAACAATGAGAATTGATAAAAATCATCTTCCTATAGTCAATACACTGTTAGTTAATATGACAACCATTGCTAATGATATTTTATTATCATAGGGTGTTACCTTTGTGGTTGTTGTAGCAAATGAGTTGTTTGATGCTTTAGAAGCAAATTAAATACTTAGATTTACAGCAGCAGACAAATCACAAGACACTAAAGGATTGTGTAGATAGCATATGACTACAAACCGTACTACTGACAAATATACAAACTTTAGGATATTAGTTAGAGGAAGAGTGATGAAAGGAGTGATGAACCTTAATAAGGAACAAATGCAAATTCTAAAGTTGATAGACTTTAGTGGGCTCTTGAAATCTAGAGGGATGCAAGAAAGGCGACCAATACCAGTATAGAGGCTGAATGTGGATCAGATGACTTATCTAGAAGGAACCCCAATAAAAAATTATGGTAACACATGTAACTCTTTTAGTATATATATACCCTAAAACTCTTATTCTTCTTTCATAGTTGAACTATAATCATTGCACATGGTTTTTCCAACTTTTACATTGAAAAAGAGAGAAGGAGAGAGAAAACAATTGATTAACGAGATTCATTAATAAAAAGTTAAATTTAATATCAATGTATTTCTATTGAATAAAGGAGTGACATTGAGGTGTGTTCTAGAATTCTATTTTGCTGGAAAAAAAAAGTAAATCAAGATTTAGAGATTGCCATTCTTTTCAATTTAATTTAGTGTTTTTTAATGGATTTAAAGGTATTTTGAGTTGATAAATTAGTTTATTGAGGTTATAAGAGTTTTATTAGGATTTTTAGGTGTAAATAAATTGAAAAATAGATTTTGGATCCAATAAAACCTTAGCTCGATTTTCTAGCCAGCTATTCAATGGCTTGAATATACAAAAGAAAACGACACATCATCAACTTTATTTTAAAAAAATAAAATAAAAGGTGTGTCGACCTTAAAAAAAATTAAAGGTAGGTAAACTAGTTTAGCCTTATAAGCCTATACACACCAACCCTTCTTTCTGTTGTGCTTGGGAAGCAAGGCCCATCTCTTTGGCATTGGTGACTAGCCCTTTCTATTTTTTTATGTCATAATTGTTTTTTTTTACTTTTCAAGAAAATGCACCATAGGAAAAAGGCTTAGCATAATATTTAAATTATTGTTTAATTATTTCATGGTTCTTAAATAGTATTATAAGTTTTCATTAGAGTGTTATTAAATTTTTTCTGATTATTATGTACCTAATAAGCAAAAATAAGAAATGAAATATTTCTCATGTATATTTATTTATTTATTTATTTTTAATGGATTTTTATATTATTTTATCACATTTATTAATTGGTGACAATGTCTTAGTATTTTTTTTAAGAAAAAAACTTGCTTTTAAAATTATGATTGATTAAAAAAAAATCAATGCTTACAATAAAAAAAAATGATTTCACTCAAATAAATAAGAGATGCATAAGAAAATGAAATTTACATTGAAGTGCATTTTTACTTGATAGTTATATTCATTGTCTTTTTTGCATATGTTTATTTTCATAATCGTTTAATTAAATAAAAAATAGATTTTAAAAATAATGTTATAAAACCTAATTAGAGTTATTATCTAGATCACAAGTTGTGCAGGTTGAATCAAGTCAATTCAAAATATTATTATTCAATTTGTTTTTAAACTCCAGAGGCAATAATGGGTTATAATGTTAACCCGACAGGTTTGACCAAGTTACTTAATATTATCCAAAAATTTCCTACTGCATATTATAACTAGTTATCTAAACAACTAAAACACTAAGAGTTGGTTTTAGTATTTATATGAATAATGAAGCAGATTAATATATTATTTTGGGTATTTTTATATCAAATGCTTGTGGTGGCTGTACCAGTTAAGGCACACAAGGGGCAACTCTAAGGTCGTAGGTTCGAGTCTTTCTAGGCACACATTTCTCTTAAAATAAATATAGATGACTTTTCATCCGTGTTTGTATTTTTTTTAAGGGATAGAAGACACGTCGTTCACCCCTTATACCAAGTAAAAAAAATAGCCAGGCACGCAGGCCTCCCTCAAGCCCACACGTCTAGCTCTTTAAGCGAAGGCTAAGCTTTTTTTTTCCCTACTCATTTTATTTTTTTGCTTTTTTTATAA
>Ga0325414_1000294_pt1 | contig 37271 bp, 20 predicted proteins | sample PopdelMetagenome_8_FD_206183 | JGI IMG/M metagenome (GOLD analysis project Ga0325414, IMG submission 206183) | Populus deltoides microbial communities from Bellville, Georgia, United States - Leaf-PdKOR-R3 | ecosystem: Host-associated > Plants > Phyllosphere > Phylloplane/Leaf | place: USA... | reverse complement strand
AAGTCGATCTAATAGAAAAAATCGGGCTAGAAGCTGGCGGACGGAATGTTTCCTGTTCTGGGTGAAAAATCAGTGAAACAAATGAGAAGAGAATTCATCCGAAGAAAAAAAAGGAGACTGGAGCTGATAGGAAATGGTTTTTCACCATTGAAACTTGCAATTCAACACTGGATGCGAGAGGAGGAGGAAGGAGATTGAATTAGAATTTGTCAACGATCTAAAAATTCAATCTAGAAAGAGTTTTTTTCCTTTTCTCTTCTTTCACCATGAATTCTATCAAGATTTTAGTTGGTAATAATTGGATTATGAGCTAAATATTATTGTGTAGCCTTCATGATATTCTTCAATATCTCATTTGTATTATTGAAGTACTTATCAATATGTGCATCAAATGCCTTTCAATTATTGATTACCATTTAAATGAATTATTGTGCATGTCGATAGCGAGAGATTCTACATGCTATTCACTTATGGTGTCTGGCATGGATTGAATGGAAGACAAGAATGTGGACATTGGCATGTGTTGAAATATTATAGAAATTATGGTATATTTGGAATTTTGGTAGCGGTGGTGGTTGTTTTTTCATTTAGAAATATATTAAAATGAAGTTTTTTTATTTTTAAAAAAATTATTTTTGACATTAGCACATCAAAACGATTCGAAAACATAAAAAAAAATCATTTTAAAAAAAAAAATTAAAATTTTTGGACATGAGCATGCAGAGGCAAGGAAACATAAAGCTCAGCTACAGGAGGGTAAGAAGAAGAAGAAGGGAATTGATACGGTAGAATGTAAGATGACTGTAGTGGAAAGGGATAGACCATGGGCTCAAAGTCTGACAGAGCTGCAACAGCTCTAGGAAAGAGAAGAAAAAACCCATGGCTCAATCGTTTCGCGGTTCACAACTTTGTGCGGTACTGCTGCTTCTGCTTGTAATCCCAACGATGCCAGTTCCTCGCATGTGTTTCCTTCCTGTCTGCTGGTTTGTTTCATTAATGGTTATTTTGATGTCATTTAGCCTTCATAACTCTTGTAGTTCGAGGCTTATAGACTGATATCAGAACGGTGTTCTTTTTATTTTCTCTTTTATTACAATATTTATCAATAACTGCTGCAGTATTTTCACAACAATAACAAATCCGACACTTTCCTTTTTCACAATTTTCAATTGTCATTTGAAATTTTTGATTTGTAAATTGGAATATTGTACTTTGTTCGGTAGGATTAGTAAAGCACATGCTACAACTCGATGGGGTGTGTTTCAATATGTTCTTCTTCCACCTTTTATCTTCTCTTGGCAAGCTGGATCGATTACGTTATCCTGAATGGGTACCAGGATCACATACTTGTACCATTTACTCAGAAAATCATCTCCTGCGAGATGGAAAGGATAAGATGGAATCTTTTAATCATGTTGGAGGATTGCACCAAGTCACAGCAATGGTTGTAAAACCTAAACGGCATTTTAACATTATTTATACAGCCTGCTGCCTTTAATGAGGCTTTGTTTATAGAGCTAAACGGCAGGTTTTAATCTGCTCTGTTTTAGTTTGGAGTTGGAGAGTGAATTTAATGAGGTAATTTATATACCTAACCTGAGTCTCTCACTTCTAAACCTTTTACATGATGCTAGGACGCTACTTTTAAGGTCTCTCGAGTTTTCAAATTGCAGTTCCGCCTGCTGGGTCTATTCCTGTGATTGCAAGATGTTACTTTGTGAACGAAAAGCTCTTAGAGACTACGCCCAGGATTGAAAGATCATTCTACCATGTTGTGTGTGTTCTGCCCCATACCTGCTGTAGGATTTCCGAGTTATGTCTCCCACACTTTCGTGCACACTGTACCTGCGTGCTAAATGCTGATGCTAAAAGCTTGCCGAGCGAAATCACAAGCGATGGATTGTGTTGCTGGGAGCCAGCTACAATTCGTTCTCGTGCTTTCATGACTACATTGATTATATCCCAACCTAACTTGACATCATTCTTAGGTAGCAAATGCCATTATATTTTACAGGTTAGCCCTCATTTGAGAATTGCGAGATGGCTCCACCAGAGGATTATATAATTGAGAGATGACTGCATGAGCATGTCCTCTGCACAGCACCTAGGCAAATCGACCCTAATTGTCGTTCAAAACTGCAACAGATGTGTACTAGATTGAGACTCGGATGCGGGAGTTAGATTAAATCGTCCCCCCTTGCAATCAATTTGAAAGGCCCGACAAAAGGGTACAGACCCCATCTACTGTGATAAAATTGATAGTGACACAAGAACTAACACCATGATAGGGGAGTCCCTAGCCATTTTATTATGAATCTTATGGCTGTATATGTAGAGATTCAATGGCATCCCCGCCTCCACAGAAACCCACACCCACACATGGATCTGTCTGGCTATATTTATCCTCAAGTTGAGATATTATCTGTATATAACTTCCTAGATTGGCTAACCCGCGGTGGTTTCAGTTGATAATTTGGTCATGAAGAGTTGCCTATGGAGGTGACTCTGATAGGCAGCTTCTTCTTTAACTTCACTGTTGGAAAGTAGATAATGTCATCCTTTTCAGCAATCCATCTGCAGTAAGAGAAATTTAATAGCCAAATTACCAAATCAAAGAGCACTACCAACCAATGCATGGACTTTTTGTCTACAGGGTCAACCGCATTTCACACCAGATTGGCCAATAAAAGCTTCATTTTTTATGTTTTGTGGCCAACCACAATTTAAAATGAAGTTGGCTGCGTAGGAAAACAGGCCCTAAATATCTGTATGATCATTTCTCAAGAAATTATTCAGCACTTCCAGACAGATCATGCTCATAGATGTGAGAGGGAGTAGCACATCAGATGTAAAAGTATGAGATAATTTTAGGGACCAAAATTACCTGTAAGTTGTGACAAGATGGTGAAGGAAGATGGAGATTTCAAGCCTGGATAGTTCTAGACCAGGGCATAGCCTTTGTCCACCTCCAAAAGGTGTAAAGCAATTGTTTTTAACAGAAGCTCCTGTTTTCTGTAGTTAAAAAGAACAGCAAATTGTTCACAAGATTAGTTTTTTTCTTTTTGAATTTTTCAGCTGAGAAGAAAATTGAGAGTGACTGAAGCCTCCTCAAGCGCCCTGGTTAATAGGAAGTGACCCTTGTGGACAAAAAATTATTATCTTGCTAGACAAAGACAGCAGAGGTGATTCTAGGCTCTATCAAAATGGTTTTACAGCTTTACCTCCCATCTCCATGGATCAAACTCATATGGGTTTTCATAATTTTCTTCATCCATATGTACAGAACTGAAAGATGTCAGGACACACCATCCTTCCGGAATCAGAATTCCTGCAAAATTAAACAAGTTTCTTATAATTTTCCAGAAACATTACTTGCGTGTATCCTTACTCAATTTTTAGAAACATATTTTTCACAACGTCAGGAATTCCAAATCACAGTAGGAAAAAGAAAAAAGAAACAGAAAAGAATGATCACACACACACACCTTTGATCTCTACATCCTTGAGAGCTTTCCTCCAAACTGCATTGATTATGTTTGCTACTCTAAGAGTTTCATTTATCACCTAGGGTCATAGACAAACAAACAAATAATCTCAAGTTATAAACATAATTTCATAATCTATCTCATGAAATTAGCTTAATGATGAGACCTTGATCTACTGTAAATTAATATTCATCATTTTCATCTTCCCTTTCAACATTTGTTACTTACATTCTGAGTAAATTGCATGGACATGTAATCAGTCCAACAATAATCATCACCAGAATCAGTCTTCTGCCTCTTCAATTTCATGTTCTCCTCCTACACAATCACAGGAAACATCACCACCCCCCACAAAAGAAACTCCAATATGCAAAAAATACTGCCATGCATTCAGTTTCAACATTTCAAGAATAAATCACTGGTGTAGACGTGGCAAGGTATCCTTCTAGTACTAACCTAAGTACATAGCACCATAGCAGGACTACCTTCGAAAAAACAAAAACATGAGTGTATTTAAGTGAAACAGAACATTATATACGAATTAGAAGCGGTAGTAATGACCAAGAAGATACTACAGTAGTGGTGCATCTCTCTTCACTAGTAGTTTTTCTGGGGATTAAACGCAAGCCAGGCCAGGCCAAGGATAGCAGAAACCAAATCCTGCTTCAACCAGCAGCTAGCCAGTTCACGTTCGTTTATTTCAGGCAGTTCTTTTAAAACATTCCATTGTCTTAGTACAAACTTTTCTGCTCTTATCTTTGCTTCTAGTGTCAAGTTCTAATCCATCAATACATCATGATGCTAAAACGTAATGCAAAGGCAAAACCATGTTCTTGAATATTGTTAGATGTTCTCTAACAATCTTATCAACGTAACTCCTTTTTATAATCAATTTACTATGAAGTAATTTACTATAAAATAAACGTAGCATTTGATTACTATCTTGAAATAAAAATATAAAAAAACCAGAGATAGCAGGGACATGTCTTCATGCACTTCCTGATTTAAAAATATAAAAATTCATTACAGAACTATTTTTGTTTTGAACATATTTATGTTTTTGTCGTATCTCTTTAACTAAATACATTTATATATTTGTTTCTTCTATGGAACACTAACCCAACATGGAAATAATAAATAAATGGACAAGCAAAACATTTTTTTATCATAAATATCCATTTTGATTTAAATTTTTAAAATAAATAATCAATCAATCATATTAGAGATTAAGCAATTGATATCATTTAAAAGATTCATTCATATAACTATCTTATAATTTAAATAAAATTATTTTTCACAACCACGTCTAAAAATCATAATACAGATAATTTTCTCTCTAATGTTTTTTAGTACCTTGTACTAATATTGATAATAAAGTGATGCCTAGAGTGGTCTCAACCCAGGTGGTCCTTGCCCGACAGCCGTTCGACTCTATAATCGTACGGGTCATAAGCTTCCACGAGTTGTGGGGCCCTTTAAAAAGGGCTCACGTGTGTGTCCATTGAAAAAGACTTTTTAAGAAAAGTCAACCACTACACAATACGTGATGAAGCCGACAACGCACGGCCCATATAGCAGTGAACCTCGAATAATCCTAGCCGTTAGATTAAAAAGATGCAAACTCTATCTTGTGGTGGTTGATATATAGGGTAGAAGATTGAATGCATATAAATATACGTGTATATATATATACCGTTAATAGCTCTAGAGCGACAGGGCAGTCACTGAGGAATTTGACAGCTAAGGTCATGGACATGGGCACGGTTTCTTCTCCAGGGATCATCAGCTCAATAATATGTGAAATGATGAAATCCAACGATAGAGATTGCTTGTCATTTTGTTCACCAGAAATGTCACGTAAAAGCACGTCCACTGCATCATTAGGGATTGTATTTTGATGTTCTTGATCTTCTGATTTCTCCAAGCCCAATTTTCTTTGCTCAACAATCTTTTTTACTAGCTTGAATATTCTCTCTTTAGCCTGCATGTTTATAACAAGTTAAAACCTATGAAAATAACTTCGGTAATGACGGAGACAGTGAGACATTCATTTTACGCTGCCGTTTCAATATCTTCAACAAAACAGATTTCTATCATTTATGTCCTTTTCTTTTCTGTATTACAAGACACTAACTAAACATAACATGGTGTTTCTATTTTTATTTAGTGATAAGCAATAATACTTTCAAAATATAATTATTTTTTTTACCTTTAAGGATTTGTATAATCGTGTTCCTGGTAATTTGATCGGCAGACATATCAACCCTTTGATGAATTCATTGAATTCTCTCTTAAGAAAATCCAAATCATCACTTGGATCAAGACTTAGCAATGCTTTAACCAAGACTCTGAACGTGAACTGAAACATTCAGAGAGTAAATAAAAGTTTAACAGGAGTTATTAGTCCTTTAAGTATGGCTCGAAGAACTTCTTATATATCTTTAGGAGTATAAATTGGAGAGAGGAGAAGAGATGAACCTTTTGGGTTTCTTCTTGGACGAATAGAAGGGGCAGGTCCTTCCAAGAAGTCAAGGTGAGTTTGACATGGTGCTCAATGTCTTTGGTAATTCTAGATTTGAACTGTGGTGACCTCAAGAAACCACCAATAAGTGCATGGACCTTCTTCTGTAGAGTTCCATTGGTTTGAAGTATAGAATATTCTCCAAATATTTCCCTGATTGATTTAGGATAAGCAGGAATAAAAATGTTGCCATGGTTTTGTAAAACAACTTTGTTCACTGCTGGATCTGTGGATACTATGATGGGTGTCCCCAGGATGTGTGTTTTGAACACCTTCCCGTACCTGCAGACATACACACAGACACACAGATTTTGACCCATTCCTTGTTCGGTGGTTTTCATTGATTGAAGAAAGAGGGCACTTGCATGAAATGAAATGATAAGAAAATTGTCATTTCAGTACAGAGCTGAAAACTCTATGGGGACATAGGCTGTGCTTGCTGACTGGAGGAAGCAATAGGACATATAGGAGCTTCAGTATTCTATGGACATAGGCATGAAGGTAGGCTACAAATTAGCAAAAATGTTGACTCGTCTAGAAAACCACTACTTCTGAACCTTCGGCAATCGGCATGTCTATCTATGGCCTCTAGACCATGAAAAACTTGTCGGCATTGTGAGCTTAGATTGGCTTGAAGGTAATTAATTGTTACTGGTGAAGGTGTTGTAGGCACATGTGTATTCAAAAGAACATTTTGGCCTACCAAATTTACAAAATCTTTCGTAAGAGGACAAATTAAGAGATACGGTTCTCTCTTTTTTCCCTCCATGCAATTTCACAATGTATTAATTAAAATTCATTAATTTAAGGGCTCGATGAAAAACAACGACAAAAAATAGAGTGCATAACATGCAATTCAATAACCCTAAAAAAATTAAAGCTTGATATTACATATTCACAGTATCTCTCGTGAAGTATTTTATTTTTTGGCAAACCACACTATATCATCATGATCATCATCAACAAGACCATCACCATCACACACAGTTACTGTAATGAAACAATAATGCTGGTCAGATCGGCAAATTAAGGAGAGGTAGAAGATCATAGCAATATGCTATCTAATTCTAATCATGTAAAACTGAATATTGGAGCATGAATCCATGTTAACTCATGGCATATCTTGTAGTAAAATTTTTCTGTAGAAGTAAAACACTAGATCGGTTGATCACAGAACTTGGGTTGTTAATAGTAGTGCTTGGAGAAATGGACAAGAAATCTATCAATCTATCTTGAGTAATTCCATGAAGATTAATTTTGAGACAACTTCGAACACATTCGATGACAAGAAATTTCAGCACTTATACCTTAATTGTATTTATTTTCATATAAAAAGAAAATCAGGAAAATCAGGATATATATATATATATATATATAAAGAAAATACAATTATATCCTGATTTTCCTGATTTTCTTTTTAATTGTATTTTCTTTATATATATATATATATATATATATATATGATGTTAATTACGATAAAAAATATATATATAAACCAGGAACGAATTTATAAAAAATGGAAACCCTACATCGTCCAAGAGAGACTAACTAGAACATGGCCAGAATAATCTATATTGGTGAGCATGCGAACTTGTACCCACTTTAACTTTTTAATTAGCTTTTCATATAAAAAGAAAAAAGAAAGAAGAAGAAAGCAGAAGAGATTAAAGATATGATCAGCTTTTGAACTCACAGGGGATGTAACTAGCTAGCTAGCTACAGAGAAGGCAGGGAGATCGAGGATCTTAAAAGCAAGAAAGAAACTGAGAGAAATTAAAAGCTTACAGTGATCTGCGTTTCTCCATGAAACTAACAGGTTGAGAAGTGTAGCCAGCAGCAATGAAGTCAAGAGTTTCTCCTATCAGAGGCCAGCCAAAGCTTCCCTTAGGAAGCACTCCACTCTTTTGTTCCATTTTCATGTCGCTGCTGCTGCTCTTCTCTTTACTATACCAACACCATCCAACAAAGATACCAACCAAAATCCAAAATCCTATAAACCATTCCATTCTCTCGAATAAAACTCCCTTTTCTCTATCTTTATTCTGCTTGGAACCCTAGCCAGGAAAGCCACAGACCCTGCAACTTAACTTCAGAGCTATCCAAGCTGACCCTCTAATAACAACATGCACTAGCTAGTCCTATGTTGCTCTCCTACTCTCTCTTGCGTGTTCGTGTGTGGTTTTATGAGGTGGTTGACAAGAAGCCTTTCCTTGTAAGAGAAATGAATGAGAGGGGGCATGGATATCTTGAGTGGGGAGATTCGGGAGATCTAGAGCAACTATCATTTAATGAGTTGGCCATATTGGGTGCACCCAGGCCGCCAGGCTATGTATTTTGTCTTCACTTCATTTACTATGTTTTTTTTTTTTGCTAGAAAATATTAGATTGTGTGAAGAAGAGTAATTTATTTTAGTATGATTATAAATCAATAAATATTTTATCTATTAATTAAGAGGAAGGATAAAAATTATTTGTTTCCTGTTATGGTTAAATAGGATGATATGTCTTGTATATATATAATATATATAGGTAAATATATATTAAACTTTAATTTAAAACTAGACAATGTCATCCGTAAAATTCAGGCTTTCTAGTTATTATTAATATTTTCATTTTATCTAGGTGTATTTATAAATAAAACTCAATGAATTCGAATAAATTATGCTTAATCTCTCTCTAGAAATACATTACCTAAACTTTAGAATAGAATATAAAAGAATAGTAGGTGGATACGTATAAGAAAAAAAACAACAACCAGATAAAGAAAGGGAATAACTCATGAGATTACATATGACTTTTCACTTGTCCAATATACCTATTCAATTCAAAGAACTTTAAAATTAAAACATTAATTACATATAATTCATGAATTTTCATTAATTATAATATATATAAATATTTATGATTCATGAATTACTCATAATAACATTTATTTTAATCATATAATTAATATAGCGGTTCATATATAAGGACATTTTAAGAATTAAAAGAAATTATTGATCAAACAGGGATTTGATAACAAATATTTTTTATTGACCAAACCCAAATTTAAACTTCTCATCCCGTTGGCTTATTATTTTATTCACAAAACTATTTTGGATTTGAAATTTTTATTATTCAAGAGATTTTTTTAAAATAATCTCTTGTTCGTTTTTAATTGGTTTTTAAAACATATTAATATTTTATATTAAAGTATTTATGTTGGATTACAAAAACTCAACGTGATTTTATCCTTAACAAGAGTGAATCTCACATGTAATTAAAATGGTACTTTCTCTCTCAAATGACCTTCATAATATAAAAACTGAAAGCAATTTGCTGACTGTGTCTCCGCACCAATGTATCGTGTGTATTAGATAGACGGTTTGTATTATGTTGTGGGTTAGTTCTGATTTTTTTAATATAAAAAAATAATATTTAATCAATGATAATTTAAGATAAATTAAATTAAATTTACTAAAACATAACTTATGATACATGAAACCGAAATAACATGCAAAAATAAAAACATAAAAAAATCATAAAGTTTAAAATTTAATTACACAGTGTCAAAGATGAAAACAAAAAATAATTTTAAAAATTATAATGTTAAAAAAAAAATCCTGAGTCAACTCGCGCTAACTTAATGAACCCACAACTCATGATCTAAGACCGAGACAAGTAAAGAATTTTAAAAGAGGGACCAAGCAAAAAAAAAGTTCAACAAAAAAAACCTAAACTAACCCAAGTTAACTTTACCAACCCGCTATCGGAATATCCAAACAAAAAGAAAAGTGAAAAAATAACAAAACTCAAAGGCAAATTATTTTATGTAAGATGATGAAAATGAAAAAAAAAACTCATAAAAAAATCAAGAAAAAAATAGAGTTCTAAAAGAAGTACCTAGCAAAAAAAGACTAAGGTTAGATTAAAAAAAAAAACTTACTGAGAAAATGCAAGCTTACCCGGAGTAATTTGACCAACTCATACTCAGGATAACCCATCACAATAACTTTTTTTCAAATAATATTTAATAAAATACGCTTAAGGGTCAATAATTTAATGACAAATGACAAAATAAAATAAACAATTTAAAAAAACTGAGTCAACCCAAGTTAACTTAATTAACTTACAACCCGAGATATGAGACAGTAATAACCCATTAAAAAGAAAAGTATAACAAATCATGAAAATTAAGACTAATAAGTCAATCTCAAACGGTGAATTTTTTTAAAAAAATACCAAACTTAAACTAGGTTCATTATTGAAATTAGTGGATCGGATTATGAAATTGAGATTACCCTGTAAAATGCAAACATAAAGAAATTACAAAACAAAGTTCTAAATCATAAAAAAATTAAAATTAAAACAATAAAATCAAAATAATGAGGATTGAACTTGCATAAAAAATAATTGAAAGAAACTAATAAAAAATTAAATTGAAAAACAAAATAAATAAATAACATGATAAAAAAAAGCAATAAAAAAAATAAACACCTTCTAATAAGCAATATATTTTTAAATAAAAAACATTTTAAAAAGTAAATAATTAAATTACCGCCATTCAGTATGCAAATGATATTTGAATCCCGTAAAAAATACAACTTTACTCTTGCTCCCAAAGTAATTTTTAAGTGCAATGAAGGACAAAGTGGTCAAAATATTGTCTGAATTCACAATGTTTCTTCTCATAGTAAGGAAAAGCCGAGCCCTTTTAGTGTTTTTTTTATAATAAATAGGGTTTTTAATATCTAAAAATATAAAATTAACATTAATATTCACATTTTATTCAATAGTTAATAGATAAAAAAATTTAAATATCAATGTTTATTCATTGAGTTTTAAATGTTTATTATTTGCATGATTCATTACTTATAGCTTGTTTATTTTTATTTTAATTTAAAAAAAATTAATTTTTTTTCTTTGCTTTAGATTATTTTTTTTATTGTTTCTAGATCGTTTTGATGTGTTGATGTTAAGAGTAATTTTTTTTAAATATATTATTTCAATATAATTCTAAGTAAAAAATATTTTAAAAAATAAAAACCACTATAATAAAAAAACATATATATTAAATGACAACATGGTAGAAACTATAAATTAAATGTGTTTGTTACCCACGAGTTTCTAGTTCAATCAATGTATAATTTTCTTTCTATAGTGTTTTTAAATTGATTTTTATTTGAAAATATATTAAAATAATATTTTTTTTTATTTTTAAAATTTATTTTCAGCATAGAAGATCAAAATAATACAAAATCATAAAAATATTTATTAGAAAAATTTTTTTTAAATATAAAAACAAACACAGGCTTTGACTTGAGATTTAATTTTGTCCCAGTAAAATCAAAGAGGAAAAAAAAAGGTGATAGCTTTTGTAACAAAGAAGGAGAAGAAGAAAGGTGACAGTAGTTTTGGCATTTGGGCTATGATTCACCTAGATGGGAGCTGGTGTGATGCCACGCAACTCAAGGACATGCAGTGGGCACGTAAGACAAGTCCACTGGAATTATGCAGGGCGCCGAAATTTGTCAGCCATCTCCTCTTCCTCACCACTTTCCTGCTGTGGACACCAGAGAAAACCTTCGTATTGTCTTCATCATTCTCAGTACTATCACCGTCACCGTCACCGTCACCCCCACCCCCACCCCCACCGTCCACAGAACATTACCAGTACAGTATTATTATCATACCATCTTTTGAGGTAAGTACTGTTGTATAATACGAGTTGATCCAACTAGGTTTTTTGTAAGTGTTTTTGGCCCTGAAAAATCAACTGCGGTTGGTGCCATCTGTCATGGTTGCAGTAGGAGCAAGTGGAGACGTTTTCGTGCATGTTCATTATAAGCTTCGACCACTCTTGTTCCGTTCAATAATTGAGTCTGTAATCAATTGTGCATTAGTCATCAGATTGATCACGAGTGGTGCAATCAGTAGAAAGATCTCCTTGACTGGGACACACTGAACATCTCAGTTGGGGTCAAGATACAATCATGGAAAATTCGTGACTCCAGCGAAGCTCAATCACTAGCTGTACACAATGAAGTGGAACCAATTGATGCAGAATCAAATGGTTATGGATCGCCGTTGGCAAGGTTGTAACTTGTCCAGCACTTTTGAGGCCCGGAAGAAGGCATGATTGGCTCAAGGAATCAACTATAGGCGACCGGCATGAGGAAGTGGCAAGAAATAATTTCTTGTTACACTATCGATTTGCAACCAATTTATGTTCTAAATACATACAAGGAAACATCAAATTAAATTCATCTTCATACTTGCAGCAAAGCATATAACAGCACGGAATAACATGGGAAAGCTTACTTCAATGGAGCCCCTAGAAAAAATTATTTCAATGTCTCAATCGATACCTTTACATTTACAAAAGACTTGGACCCTGCATAGGCAATGAGGGAAGGTGCGTTTATCATGAAAAACGAAGCAGCACGAAGGGAAATACATCACGTGAAAAACAACCGTCCAATTTGTGGGCTCCGCATGTGGATCCTGCAATCTAACAGGCTGAAGTTTTGCATCTGATACGAACTGGGTACTCTGTGTTGCGTAGCATTATTCAAGCAAGACTTGATTGCGTTGAACGCTTTGCAAATATTAACCTCAATACTTCCACCAAAGTTTAAGCACTGGCACCTTGCACCTCTAGGCTACTTCAGTGTTCAAGATTGGCAGCAGGTCCTGGCTGCTGGCATGCAAAATTCTGAATCTCCTAGCAAGAAACAGCTCCACCAATAATAAGAAAGAATACATTTGAATGATCTAATGATAATTTAACTGAAAAATGGAAATGCATGCCATTCGTGTTGTTCAGCATCAGCTTGCACAGGCAACAGCTTTTTGGTCAAGATTGTTGTAAAATGAACTCAATGTGGTAATAGCAAGTGCATCTCCAAAGAGTGAAGCACGTGTCGATTTCAATATAAGAACTTCCACATAATCACCAACCATGGGGTTCCGCGCCTGACTTCCATCCTCATTTCGATTTGGCAGTGGCAGATTGGTAAATAAAACTCTATGGCCCCTATCACTCTTGCCAATAAGTTCTGTGTCTGGAGCTCTCTTGTTGGGCCCTTCCACTAAAACAAGTTGGACAGATCCAATCTGGGAGTCAAAACACTGACCTGTACTCTCACGGAAAGCCTCAATGAGTTCTGCAAGCCTCCTCTGCTTGACCTCATCGGGGACATCATCAACATAGTTCCTATGGGCATGAGTTTTTTCCCTCATGCTATATGCAAACATATACGCCATATCATAACCAACAGCCTTTACAAGACTTAGTGTGTCTTGGTGTTCCTCTTCAGTTTCTCCACAGAAACCTGTAGAAATGAGGCCAGGAATTAAGAGGGCAATATCAAAACTGAGGTTTAACATCATAAAAACTAAGGCACATAGATGTTGTATATGCAAAACCAGAGGTAATTCCTATGTGGAAAATCTAAATCTAAATTAAATTGACAAATAGATACGAGCATCAACAAATATGGAGGTTGGTTTGTCAAAAGAAAAGAAATTGTCTTCTCATACAGGCCAGTTGGGGAACTTGCGAGAGAGCAGGGAGAGAATGGCAACGATACTAAAGACAAGGAAGTAAAACTGCGTGCAGTAGTCCTAAAATCAGTTAGTATAACTGCACGATTGAGAAAATGGTAAAACCTATGAAATTCCAACAGGATAAAGCACAAACTACATGGGACAAGAACAAAATCAGCACCAGACATTCTAAAGAGTACTAGAGCACGTATAAGCGTTCAGTTGGTCTTAGCTCTGACATGAACAGCAGGATTCAAGGTAAACAGGCCCAAAAATAAAGCTGCTTATATTATTTTACCCAATATTAACTCCTATGATGTAAGAGAACTAGGAAATCACACCAAGGAGGTTTGTCTCAGTGACAACCTCATATATTAGGCCCTGAAAAATTACAGGTAGTAATCAGAAAATATTTTTCCTAAGCCCTTTCAACTTAATGATTTGGTTACATGGGTGAAAAAGCAAAAAGACTAACCAGGACACAAGCATGGGAATCGAACCCCACATATCTCACTCCACAGTAAACTAAGACAACCTATAGGTGAAGCAGAATTTTGATATATCATCTAAGCATTAAAAGTTGTGAGAAGTGCAAGTTCCAATTTTATAGAAAATGAAGCCATTTTGATGGGATCTCTTACCACTTATGAAGTCGCTGGTTATCCCTACATCTGGAATAATTCTCCTGATTTTCTGCACAAGATCTAAGTATGCCTCTCTAGTATATCCCCTACGCATTCTTTCGAGAACTGTGCTACTCCCAGTTTGAGCAGGTAAATGGATAGATTTGCAGATATTATGTCTGTTCCGCATTACATACAATAAGTCATCTGGGAAATCTTTAGGGTGTGGTGATGTGTATCTGAACCGCATTTCAGGAAATTCAGTGGAAAGCCTATCCAAGAGATCTGAAAAACGTAAACCTACCCCTTTCACCTTGCACATACTGGAGAAACCATCACTATACTTCCAATTTGTTCCAGGTTCAACTTCCTTTTCAACCTCAGATGCATCATTATAGCTATTTACATTCTGGCCAAGAAGAGTTACCTCTTTCACACCTTCTTTCCAGAGTTCTGCCACCTCCTTCACTATTGAATCAACAGGACGTGATCGCTCTCTCCCTCTAGTAAAAGGAACAATGCAAAACGAGCACATATTATTGCAACCCCTCATCACTGACACAAAAGCATTAATAGAATTTTTAGAGATCCTCACAGGACTAATATCTGCATAAGTCTCTTCAAGTGAGAGAAGGGTATTGATCCCTTTCTGACCATAATCGACCTCTTCCAGTAATCGTGGCAAATCCCTATAAGCATCAGGTCCACAAACCACATCAACCATCTTATCTGCATCTAATATCTTATCCTTTAACCTCTCAGCCATACAACCCAACACAACAACCTTTGGTGGATGAAGCGACTGTGACCTTCCAATGGCAACATTGCTCTTCCAGCGTCTCTTTAGAAACCAAAAGTAATTAAGTCTCTGCCAGACCCTTTGCTCTGCATTGTCCCTTATAGCACATGTATTAATAAATATGATCTCTGCACTTTCAGGAACATCCACAACTTCACTATATCCAGCATTCTTCATGATAGATAGAACAATCTCCATGTCATTTACATTCATTTGACACCCATAAGTCTCATGATAAATACGGCCTCTTGGCAGAATTTCAATATCTGGTGGGACTTCTATAGCTGGCACAAATCTTGACAGAAATTAAAAAAGAAAGAACAAATTCAATACAAATTCTGTTAAATACAATGCCCGACGTTCATAACTGAATGGCATTTCAAGCATTTATTTCATTTTTAACCCTACATTTTCAATCTTTACAGCAACCTTCACCAAAGAAACATGTTTTAAGGATCATAAAATTGGATAGCAATCTTCTAGCATGAACTTGCTTACCAAGCACTAAAGTTTCAATCTTTAAAGCAACTTTTGCTAAAGCGCTTGTTTCAAAGAGAATTCAATCAAAACCAATGATAAATGAATTGCCTTTCAAGCATAAAATCAGCTATTAAGCCTTGAAGTTTTGATGTTAATGGCGAGTTCACAGAACAAACCAGTTTCAAAGAAAATACGACGGGAAGCAGGCATAGATGTGACTTGCAGTTCAGTCCTTAACTTGTTTATTAAATATTAAGCTCTAAAGCTTCAATCTTTATAGCTCCCTTCAGTAAAGGAACCTGTTTCACGTAGAATCCAATTGAAAGCAGCTGAAATTGAATTATATTGCAAGTATTAACTTCGTATTAAGCTCTAAAGTCCTAGTCTTTACAGTTACTTTCACTTGAGAATTCAATAGAAAGAAATCATGATTTGGTTCCCTTTCAGACATTAACGTGTCATTGAGAAGCTAAGTTTAAATCTTCACAGAGCCCTTCACTTCAAAAAACTTGCTTCAAAGAGAATTCAATGGAAACCAGAGGTAATTGAATTACATTTCCAGCATAAGCTTGGTTATTTGAGCCATAAATATTTAGTATTTCCATCACCCTTCACGCAAAAAAACCCATTTCTAATGGAAACCCTTCTGTTCTAAACTCCCAAAAGCAGCATTTCCACAATAAAAAAGGATAACAGTATCAACTAAATCATTTTAAAACAGGAGTCATTAAAAATACACATCCAAATTCAATTTTGTCCAGAACCCTTTAAGAAAATAAATAAGAACTCACTGGGGCTGTGTTTGAGAGGCAGAAGCGGAGACGGGGGCGGAAGCTGAGGAAGCAGCTTGAGCAACAAAGTGGTGAAGGCCAGGACCTTGAGTGTTCTTAGAAAGGTGAGACTGAGAGAAGTTTCTTGATAGAGTGAGAGAGAAGTTCCTCTTTTTGAGTGGTCCTTTATTGAAATGTCGATAGCAATGATAATAAGAAGGGCGTGGTTTCTTTGAAGAGGGAGACCTGAGAGTTAAACAGCAGCATCGCCTTTGGATCGTTGAAAGAGATGATGCGAGAGAAGACGCCATGAGAGAAACAGAGCCAAGAAGAGAGGAGTCTGTAGCAGCAGCGCTGAACAGGAGCTGGATAGGGATTACTGTCGTCTTGTCTCTCTGTATTTCCCAAAAAAAACGGTGCAGTTTTTGAGTATTTGCTTCCCATTTTAAAATGGGCCCGTACCGGCCCAATTATATTTCCATATTTGAGAGATCGTCTCTCCTATGTTGCTTCCAATTCATACCAAGCCCCACGGCGGGCCAGGCCTGTACTGGCCCAATACAAGTTGCTATAGCTAAGAGGAACGAAAAGTTTTTAGTTTGGTGATTATTTTTTTTATTTTAATTTTTTTTCTTAACTTATTTATAAAAATTCTATTTATTTTTAATTTTATAATTTAATTAAAAATATATTTTTTAATTTAGTCCATTTTATTTTAATTTATATTTTTTCTTAGTTCTTTTGTAAAAGTTATCATTTTTTTAAATTCCACCCTTAAATAAAAAAATATATATAACAATTTTAATTTTTATTCTTTTGATTTTTTTGTTCTCAATGGAATATAAAAAATTATTTTATATTTTAATTTTGATCATTTTTCTTTTAATTTTTATTTTTTAAAATTTTTTTGTACAATTGAATTTTTTACTTTAGCTTCATTGTTTAGTACTTGATTGATTCGGAGCTGTACTTCAAAGTTTTTTCAAATATGATGCTTTTATATTTAATAACTTAGATTATGAGTCATAATTTGGCGGGATATAGAAGGTTGACTCAACCTTGATTATTAGTATTACAGATTTGTTGTGCCAGCTTGAGTTGATCCTGATTCATGACCTTTTTCACGTATTTTTTTATTTGTATTGCGCTCTTGCATGTTTATAAATTGAAATACATCTTTTGTTCTCTTTTGAAATTTTTTTTCCAAGGCTATCCCAAACATTTTTGTTTTTAAATTGGATGAATCTATTGATGTTTTTATTTTCTTATCTAATTAAAATAAAGCCATAATATTTGATCCAATCAAGTTTATAATCAAAGTTATACATTTATTTTTGTTTTATTTTTTTTAAATGTTTGTAGCATCTAAATATTATTTTTGCATCAAAAATAGTTTCTTGAAAAGAAAGCATACCAAGGCTAGTAAATTACCTAAACAAACTTAGAGAACCAAATAATATGATGGAGCTTAATTATTTTATTTTTTAATTTAGTTTTTTTTCCTTCAATTTTGTTTTTTCAATTTTATTTAATAATTATTTGGGTTATTTTTTGACCGACCAAGTTGACTAGATCACGTCGAAACTATTTTAACACAGTTTAATTTTAAAATTAGATTAGACAAGAAGTCGAGTTGAGATATTTTTTCCGTCAATTTCATCCTTAAACTTATATTATTTGTCAAGTGAGTTGTATTTAGATTGACAAATATTTTTTCCGTCAATTTCATCCTTAAACTTATATTATTTGTCAAGTGAGTTGTATTTAGATTGACAAAGTTCATTGAATTACTTCAATATAACTTTAATATAGTTTAATTTTAATCAAAGAAGTTATGTTAAAAAAGTTTTTTCCTTTTTTATTTTATTTTATCCTAACGTCAATTAGATTATCTCTGGATAGGCAAACTTGATTAGGCCATGATAGGTGAACTTCTACCTAGTTTTATTTTAAATTCGTGCAGGTAAATTGTTAAGTTTCAAGATTGATCAGAATTGAATTTAATAACATGGTCATGTAAACCAGGGAAAATTTTATATTAAATATTCTATCAGTCCACGTTAAAATACATTTTAAAAAAAGATAATCATAAAAAAAAAGAGAGAATATAAAAGTATCTCAGGATATTATTGCTTATTCCTGATAAACCAGTACACTCGTAGATAACGGTAAAGAAAGCAAGCAAGCAAGCAAAGTTAATCACGCCATCAGAAAAAAAGAGATAGCAACAAAGAGGAGATCATGGATAAGTACAAAGTGACTCATCGCCTCCTGAAACAATCGATAAAATCACTTGTTAATCGTCAATTAACCTCCAATAATCCAATCTATCGCTCCATTTCAGGTACAATCACTCTCTAATCCTAGTAATAATCATGCAATTTGTAACGAAACTTTGAAATTTCTTGTTTCAAACAGCTTTGACGCTCGGAAATGGAGGTCGGAATCCACAACTGTACAGAAGTTTCGGTTCTTTAGCGACGAAAGTTGAGAGGAATCCGTCGTTCTCGAGTCTGAATTCCGATGACGTGAGTTATTTCAAGGGAGTGTTAGGGGAGAGCAACGTGGTTCAAGATGAAGATAGATTGGAGACAGCAAATATTGATTGGATGCATAAATACAAAGGATCCAGTAAACTATTACTCTTGCCTAGAAACACCGAGGAGGTTCCTTTTTTATTTATTTATTAAATTCTCTATTATATAATGAATTAATGCAGTTTTATTATTATTTATTTGGTTTTGTGTGTGTGCCAGGTTTCTAAGATTTTGAAATATTGTAATTCGAGGCGGTTGGCAGTTGTTCCACAAGGTGGAAATACTGGACTTGTTGGTGGAAGTGTGCCGGTTTTCGATGAGGTAATGTAATCTTCTTTTTGTGTGTGTGTGTGTAGGAGTGTGCGCGTGCCTGTTTGTTTGGAAATTATCTCATGTTCAAGTGCTTCTTGATTATATTTTGTGCAGGTGATTATCAATGCGGGTTCAATGAATAAGATTATAGCTTTTGACAAGGTAGACAGTCTTGTGGCATTTATGGTTTTCTTGTTTTTCTCCGTGGTTCCTGCAATTGCAACTTTTGAATTTATTCACTAGCTATACTTTGTAGCAATGGGTTCCAGATCTTTTTGCATCATTTCAAGGTTCCTAGAGTCATTATTATTTTGTTTTTATTTTTATTTTTCGGTAGCAATGGCTGGCTTTATTTCAATAAGTGTCTAGAAAGTGTGAAATAAAAATGCAGTGTTCTAGTAATTGATTTGCAAATTCTAGTTTACACAAAGTTGAATAATATTTCTGAACCCAGTTAGAAAGTGATTACCTCGTGGTGCATTTCAGGTCAGTGGCATACTAGTTTGTGAAGCTGGATGCATATTGGAAAATCTTATTTCTTACCTGGATAACCAAGGGTAATTGTTCAATAAACCTTCATTTTCTTTTCTGACGGGACTTGTAGTGCATTTGAAACTATAAGGAAAAGAGATTCTATAATGTATAATAATAATAAAAAATTCAAGTTTAGTTATTGATATTTCTCCTTCTTGAATATTGTGATGGATATTACTTTGATTGTTGATAATGTTCTTGGTGAGAGTGCAGTTTAGTCATTTTTATTAATCCACCACTATGTAGCTGAATAATTTTATGAATTTCTTGAGATTTTCAGTAATTCCAGAGGACTTTGTGTTAAAATATTTGAATGAATTTTTCGTAAGAGAATTTATGAAAATCTACTTTCAGTTTGCAGAGAAAGATGATACTGATTTTTCTTTCTTTTGATCTTTATTTTCATTTTTTGTTGCATCGAATTGCTTCCTTACTTTTAAAGTACTATTGTCATTGTACTCGTTCACACATGTTTTGATCTTTGACCCATGTGATTGAAATTATAGCAAATCGAAGTTTGGCATTTTAATTCATTCTGCATTCAAGTAAATTAAACTTTCATTCAGATTTATAATGCCACTGGACTTAGGTGCAAAAGGAAGCTGCCAAATTGGTGGAAATGTTTCAACCAATGCAGGTGGTTTGCGCTTTGTCCGTTATGGCTCTCTTCATGGGAATGTACTCGGTAAGAATTGTATTCTATCAAGTCATTATTTGTTAAGAACTTGAAGACTTTTTTTTTTGACACTCCTTATTCATATGACTATGTAAAATGAGACGAATTTGATTATGTTGTTGGGTCCTGCTACATGACCATAAAACTATGCTGTAATGCTTGGATATTATAGGGATGTATTGGAGTTATAGATGTCTAATTTGTGTCAGTATCATCACACTTCTGTATATCTATAATTTTTGTGATGCCAGTTATTACAAGCATATTCTTGGCCAATCTTACAGGTCTTGAGGCTGTTCTGGCAAATGGTGATGTGCTTGACATGCTAGGGACATTACGTAAAGATAATACAGGGTATGACTTGAAGCATCTGTTTATAGGTATATGCCAGTCACTTTGCTCTGGATTATTTTTCCCTATCACCAGCCAATTTTTACCAGATGGGCCAATTCATGTATTTTTGCTATCATTGATATAGGAAGTGAAGGTTCCTTGGGAATTGTAACTAAAGTTTCAATTCTTACTCCCCCAAAGCTATCTTCAGTGAACATAGCATTCCTTGCATGTGAAGATTATCTGAGCTGCCAAGTATGTTTTCAAGTGAAAATGACTGAAGCTTCGTCATCTGAAAATATGTTCTTTTTCCATATGTTATTGCTACAGAATATACAAATAATTAAATATGTGCATGCATACATATTTCTAGTGGATGTAGTTCTTGCCCTGCTTTATCAGCATGTGTTCCACCCACTTGTTGAATTCTTGAGAATTGTTCTATACATCTTACATTGTTTGGTTTGATAGGAACTGAATCTTTGTTTCTAGTCATCCTTAGTTCATATCAAAACATCTCATTATTGCTTAGGACCTTAATAACCCAAACAACTAAACCTAGGAACATTTTTCCATTGGCTACACCCTGCTACAGTACCATACAAACCATCGACTGCAGAGTAAGCTAGAACATATGGAACAAGAAACTTCATGCTAAATTAGAATACTGGAGCTTTATCACTTCCATCTGACATTTGAATCAGATTTTTCTTCTTCCAAAGTTTTATTTGCAGTCATGTTACTTGGCTAATTATAATGATTAGGATTAGGAGAGTATTAAAGGGCTTGGAAGAATGAGACTTTTTTTCCCGTTTTACAATTTGCTAAAGCTGATAGCTTTTTGGGTGGGGGATTCAAACAGGGACATGAATGTAAGGATTCATAATTTGAAATGATGTGCAAATGGCTAAAAGTAAATGCCTTTTGTTTTCTGGAAAGACCAAGGTTTAAACCCATAGTATGTTTATAAACTTGCTTTTGCAATATCTCTCCATTCTTTTAAATTTGAGTTTAAGAAGTGTTCTTGCCTCACATTATTTTTGTCCTATCAGAAACTTCTATCAGAAGCAAAGAGGAAACTTGGAGAGATTCTGTCTGCATTTGAATTTTTGGATAGCCATGCAATGGATTTGGTATAGTTGCTCTAAATCTAATGAGTGTCTCTTTTTCTACTTATCTCACATCAAGCAAGAAATTACAATCTGATTAAAAACACTTTAAGAAAATAAAGTTACATCTTAGACCTTTTTTCTTACCACCATTCAAATTCAGATCAACAATTTAATGAATGTTTCTGTAATCACTGGTGAAGGTATATATGAGCATAATTTGAGTTATTTGCTATGATAGTTCTTATCCTTCTGGAAGAACATAGAAGAAGTCCCATATTTAACATGATTTCATGGTTTAAATGAAGGGTAGTTATTCTTTAAAATTTTCCTTACCCTACTGGAATTGTTGATATTTGAGAACCAACCTTGAGTTTCTGCTATCATATTTCGTATTCAAGTTTTGTTTTCTTGGTCAAGTATTTGGAATAACTATTTTAATATTCGTGCAAGAAAATTTGAATATCATGAGTTTTATATTCTGGTGACAAAAGCAATTTATAGTATTACATGTTTTGGACTACATAGTAGTGTGATCTAACATAATCTACAAATTCATTCTTTGTCATGGTTTGTAAGAAATTTCTTCTGTAGATTATCTTGCACTTCATGTTTATTTTATTGAAGAAATCCAGATTTTGTAGCTGCCTTAACTTCGATTTTATTTTGTGTTCGCTTATTGTGTTTTATGTTGCAGGTTCTAAACCATTTAGAAGGTGTTCGGAATCCATTGCCTTCTGCAGTACACAACTTTTATGTGCTGATCGAGACAACAGGCAGTGATGAATCTTATGACAAGTAACCTTCTCACCAGTTTTCCTCTTCCTTTCAAAAATTGAATTAGCATTTGCTAAGGCTGCTATAACACCTCATTCTTCTATTTAAATTCTGGTAGTTGCAAATACTTTAGGTCATTTTTCTCAGAATAGTTAGAGATTTTTAATTCTGAGTGCATTGCTGAATAGAAAGCAAGATATAGCTTTTTATTTTTATTTGTCATCCTGAAATGCCTCACCTTACCATGCAAAACACTGGAATAAGCTCCAACCTCAAGTGCTGTCTTATGCCCCTTAATGAATGGACAATAGAATATAGCTGTCTCATGACCCGTTGAATGACCAATAGATTACGTAACTAATGTATTCCCCTGAGAGTGACAAGATAATACAAGAGAAATTCTGAAATGTTTTCTGTATCTTTCACTAAGAGAGTTACAATATATATATACATCAAGAAGGATCAAATCCCTTAATTCTAGGATCTAATAAATATAATCAGATCCCTTAATCTTAGGCCTAGACAATAATAAAAATCTTAAAGATATAATCAAGGGATATACAGCTATGAAAGAAACTAAATAAGGAAAGAAGAATATAATATACAGCTATGAAAGAAACTATATAATGAAAGAAGAAAATATATAAGGAAAGAAGAATATATTGACATCCCCCCTCAAATTGATGCGGGTAGGTCTAAGAGCATCAATTTGCTACTGAGAAATTTATGTCGTTGGCGTGTCAAAGCTTTTGTAAAGGCATCAGCTATTTGAAGATCAGTATTAACATGAGGAAGAGTGATAACACCTCGAGTAAAGGTCTCCCTAATGTAATGACAGTCCACCTCTATGTGCTTTGTGCGTTCATGATATACCGGATTCGCAGCTATTTGAATAGCACTAGTATTATCACCATGAAGTGCAGTAGGATCAGTAGGAGGGAACCCAAGTTCAAAAATAAGACCACGTAACCACACAATTTCAGAACAAGCTGCAGAGATGGCTCTATACTCAGCCTCTGTAGAAGATTTAGAGACACAGTCCTGTTTCTTACACTTCCACGAAATCAAGGCATCTCCAAGAAAAATGCACCAGCCTGTGATAGACTTCCTAGTATCCGGGCAGCCAGCCCAATCGGCATCACTATATGAAGTCAAATTAAGAGTAGATTGTGTAGGAAAAAACAACCCACGAGTAGGTGACCCAATTAAGTATCTAATAATACGACGAACTGCAACAAGATGAACATGTCGAGGTGCCTGCATAAATTTGCTAACTATATGGACAACATAGGAGATATCAGGCCTTGTAATTGTTAGGTAGATAAGACTACCAACAAGTTGCCTATTTAAAAAAGGATCAGGCAAAGGCTCGCCTTCATCTTTTCGGTATTTCACATTCACCTCCATTGGCGTATCAACAGCAGTAGCATCCTTTAAACCAGCTAGCTCAATGAGATCCTGGATATATTTATGTTGATTTAAGAACAAACCATGATCTCTAGAGTGAACTTCCAACCCTAAAAAATATGTGAGATGTCCAAGATCTTTCATTTGAAATGTACTATGCAACATATGTTGAAGCTTTGTGATCAGCCCTATGTCATTACCAGTGATGATAATATCATCAACATAGACTAAGAGAAATACCATACCAGTGGTGGTCTTGTAAAAGAAGAGTGATGAATCATATTGACTTTGTGTGAAGGAGAAGGTGAGAAGAGTGTTGCGAAACTTCTTAAACCAGGCTCTAGGTGCTTGTTTCAACCCATACAAGAGCGTCTTAGCTTGCAAACTTCATCAGAAGCCGTTGTTGACATACCGGGTGGAAGTTTCATGTAAATCTCTTCCTTAAGATCCCCATGCAAGAAGGCATTTTTTACATCCATCTGATGTAAAGACCAAGCTTTAGAGGCTGCAATAGCAAGAATTGTTCTCACTGTGGTCATCTTAGCAACTGGTGCGAATGTTTCTTCATAGTCGAAGCCATATTCTTGTTTATTGCCAAGAGCAACCAATCGAGCTTTGTATCTATCTAAAGAGCCATCAAACTTGAGTTTCACAGTATAGACCCACTTACTACCAATGGGCTTAACATGTGGAGGACAAGAAATAATGTCCCAAGTATGATTTGCCTCAAGTGCTTGAAGTTCTGCCTTCATTGCTTGTTGCCAGCACTCATGTTCTCTAGCCTGTTTATAACAAGTGGGAATGGAAATAGAAGACAGGGTAGTAGACATAGCCACCGGAGTTGAAAAACCATACCTTTCAGGAGGTTTGTGAGGTCTAGAGCTTTTACGAAGAGGTGGTGGATCATAGGAAGTGGGTAGAACAGGATCAGATGCCGCAGGAAGATGTGAAGGAACCTCAGTGAGACCTGTAGAAGGATCAGAAGCAGGAGTGCGTCTATGATAAACATAACCAGGTTTAAACCTTTGTACTGGTGTTGGTGACTCAGGAAAATGTGGTAAAACAGATAGAGAAGGAAGTGCTGAAGTCTGTTGTGTGCGAAAGAAGGGCATATTTTCAAAAAAAATGACATTCCTAGAGACACGAGTTCGACGTGCATGTGGATCATAACAAAGAAATCCTTTTTGGGTTCCAGCATATCCTAAGAAGGCACACTTGACAGATTGGGCAGTAAGTTTATTTCTCTCATATGCAGGAAGGTGAACAAAACAAATACATCCAAAAATATGAAGATTGGAATAATTTGGTGCATGTCCAAACAAACAAAAGTAAGGAGAATCATTGTTCAAGGTGGGAGATGGTAATCGATTAATCAAATAAACAGCAGTACACAAAGCTTCACACCAAAAATGAGAAGGAACACATGACTCAATTAGAAGAGTTCGAACAACATCAAGAAGATGACGATTCTTTCTTTCAGCCACACCGTTTTGTTGTGGGGTGAAAGGACAAGAACGTTGTGATATGATCCCATGACTTTGAAGAAAAAATTGAAATTCATTTGACATATATTCACCACCTGAATCAGATTGCAGAATTTTGATTTTGGCAGAAATTGTGTTTCAACTAAGGCAAGAAATGCTTTAAACACAGAGAAGACCTCACTTTTAGATCGAAGAAAATATACCCAAGTAAAGCGAGTGAAATCATCTATAAATGTAACAAAGTATTTGTAATGTTCATGAGAAATTACAGGTGCAATACCCCATACATCAGTATGCACGATTTTAAAAGGTTTAGTGGTGCGGGTTTTATGCAATGGAAAAGGAAGTGTTTTGCTCTTACCAAGTTTGCAAGATGCACAATCAACAATATCATTATTAGAAGAAGTCGAATTTTTATTTCCAAGTAAACCATATTTAAACAAGACTCGAAGTACATGAGAATTAGGGTGTCCTAAACGTCTATGCCACACCTGATTATCACATTGAACAACATTACAAGCAACATAATTTGACACAGGATAGGGAGATAGAAGTAAGGGAAATAGGCGTCCCACTTTAGGTCCCTTCGCAATCATCTTCCCGGACACTTGATCCTGCACAAAACAACCAGATTTTGAAAAATGAACATCACAATTGTTGTCAACTAATTGGCCAACAGATATAAGATTAGTGGACAACTTAGGAGACACAAACACAGTATTCAAAAGGGCTGAAATATCACCAACAGCTGTGATAGACAAGGGATTATCATCGGCAGTACGAATATGAAGATTTCCTTTATATTTTTTAACATTATTTAAAGGTAAGGCAATGTTGGTCATGTGATTGGAAGCAGCAGAATCAAAATACCAAGGCTTGGGAATAGAATTTCGGTTACCTGAAAGGCCTAAAGCAGAAAGGGCAGAAACTATCATTTGTTGGATCATTTCAGGAGTAATAGAAGACTGGCCAGGACTAGGAGCATTTGAGAAACCAACCGAGACATTATAAGCAGTTTCAGATTCTTTGGAGGCCGGATGGAGCAATCTTTGATGATATGCCCTGTTTTCTTACAATAGTTGCAGAATTTTTTAGTGCAAGTAGTGGCAATATGCCCAAATCCTTTGCAACTATAGCACTGAACATTAGACATATCTCTTCCTCCTTTAGATCTCCCTTGAGCAGCTTAGGCAACAGGAATTGGAGCAGAATTTTGAGCTTTCTGCTCCAAGACAGCCTGTGTAATGATCCATTGTTCTTCCCTGAGAAGCTCTCCTACATAAATATCCAAGAAAGGAACTGGTTCTCTATTCATCAGGTTGGACCTGATTGCTTCAAATTCCCCCCTTAACTTCATTAAAAACTGATCACGCTTGCTGGTTTCATGCACACTTTGGATAGCAATAAGTCCTTCAGGAGGTACACTTGCATACACAATATCTGTGTACTCAGCTCACAGATTTACAAAGGAAGAATAAAACTCTTGGATTGACATACTGCCTCGACTGAGTTGACCCAACTCAAGTTCCAATTGGAACCTTCGTGTTGTATTGCTTTGGTTGTAAACTTTCTTCAGGTAATCCCACATTTCTCTAGAGGATTTGTAAGGCTTGAGATTGAGAAGCATGGAGTGTTCCATACTTCTAAGGATCCAAGACATAATCTGAGCATCCTTCACCTCCCATTTCACATATTTCTCCTTCTCCTTCTCACTGTCAGGTGCAGGATTTGTCCCAGCAATATGACCCCATAATTCCTTTCCCTTGACAAAAATTTGAAATTGGAAAGCCCAGGCAGAATAGTTCTTTCTAGTAAATCGAACAAGAAAATGTTTAGATCGTTCAAGAGACATGATTTAATTAGAAACAAGAACCAAGAGATCAAGTCCAAGAAAAAAAAATAGAAGAACCAGACAAGGAACCGGACACAAGATGATGATTTAACTATAAACAAGAACCAAGAGATCAAGTCCAAGAAAAACAGAATAGAAGAACTAGACAAGGAACCAGACACAAGATGAATAGATTTCAGAGTTTTGGCTCTGATACCATGACAAGATAATACAAGAGAAATTCTGAAATGTTTTCTGTATCTTTCACTAAGAGAGTTACAATATATATATACATCAAGAAGGATCAAATCCCTTAATTCTAGGATCTAATAAATATAATCAGATCCCTTAATCTTAGGCCTAGACAATAATGAAAATCTTAAAGATATAATCAAGGGATATACAACTATGAAAGAAACTAAATAAGGAAAGAAGAATATAATATACAGCTATGAAAGAAACTATATAATGAAAGAAGAAAATATATAAGGAAAGAAGAATATATTGACAGAGAGGAAGTTCTGTATAAGTTAACACCTTTCATTTGCTAACATTGTTTGCCCCTTTATCTTTTCATTAATCATTATAGCATGCTTGGGTTATCATCCTTTCTTGTATTCTTCCTTGTAGAGATTGATTACATGATGCCCAGTATGCTAAAACTGAAAATTTTATACAATTGCTTACAGAGAGAAGCTTGAGGCCTTCCTGCTTCACTCAATGGAATCTGGTTTAATTTCTGACGGGGCTCTTGCTCAAGACATAAATCAGGCATCCTCATTTTGGCGTATACGCGAGGTTCCCATTAAACTCAGTCAAATTTTCTCATGTCTACCTGACACCTTTCTGACTATTTTGCGTCCTGTCCTGTTTAGTTTCTTGACAGTTGAGACATGATTATCTACCTATGCTACAAACCTTAACCTGATGTTCTCCATGTACACACTGTGCCCTCTAATCATTAGTTTACTTTTGGAATTAATTATATGGTTGTGTGGGTGTTGGAAAAATCAAACATGGAGAAAGAAAACCGCTTTGGTGTGATGATAATAACAAAGATCCATACTGTAAAAATTTCTCTATGGGTTATATATCATGAATTCATATTCTTGTGCTTCTGCTCTTCATCAACAATAGTAGTTTGGGAATGAACGCATGGTATAGATATTAATATTCTGTTTGTTGGATCATTTTGTATGGCTGCAGGGTGTACCAGAAGCGTTGATGAGAGCAGGGCCCGTATACAAATATGATCTATCAATACCGGTCGAAAAAATGTACAGTCTTGTTGAGGAAATGCGATTAAGACTCGGTGAGAAAAGGCAGCATTACCTCTTAAATTTTGAATTGTTGGACATTCATTTTGTACGCTAGTGTAAGGTTGCATTGGTAGCTTGCAGGGGTGAACTTGCAGCATGTTCATTAATAGATTTGGCAGAATAACTAAAATTAACAATAGATTTGAACATTGCCACCCCTCAAGAGAAAAGGAAGAGAATTGAATAAAGAAATATTGTGCCATGCATGTGCTGGAGGCTGAACAAGAATTTCTCACTAAATTTCTCTTCTTTGGGTTGTATTATTTATATAGGCTACTTTATTCTTTATATAGAGTGTGATTGGATACTCTGCGGTATGTCCAGTACAAACTCATCAGCTGACCCCATTTTTCGTTCTCCCTGTCTATTTTTTAGGTCAATCAGCCAATGTAGTGGGATATGGTCATCTTGGAGATGGCAATTTGCATTTAAATGTTTCAGCACCGCGATATGATGATACGGTAGTTTAGTTTTCTTCTTCAGTGATGTCTTTGAGTTATTGTTGTTCTGGCTATTATTTGACTCTTAATTAATTTATCAATGGCGTTAGCAGATTTTAGCACAAATTGAACCTTACGTGTATGAGTGGACATCTAAGCACCGGGGGAGTATAAGTGCAGAGCATGGCCTGGGACTGATGAAAGCCAATGAGATATTCTATAGCAAGTCACATGAAACTGTGAGCATTTTTTCTTTTTCACATTTGAAGATATTAGAAATGCATATTTCCTGGCATGTATTTGGATAATGTGGGGTTTCTTTACGTGATAATGTCTGAATTGCGTGGAATTCATTTGGATAGGTGCAACTGATGGCTTCTATCAAGAAATTGCTGGACCCCAATGGAATCCTTAACCCATATAAAGTTCTTCCTCACTCCCTCTGCTCTTACAGCTAAGTTCCCGGGACCCTTTTCCTCACTGTGGACATTCTTATCATTGCCTGTGGATAATATCTGACTAGGCCTTGTGGGGGTAATTGAAGAAAGAACACTGTTGCTCGTATTTTATGGGATAACTATGTGCCCTGTGACGCTCAGGATGCATATGTATCATGTTGAATACTTAAATCCCATTTGACACTGCTATAAATAAACAATATTTCCTCTAGGCCTATGCTGTTTTAACCCGTGCTGTAAGTGTGATTTTTCCTGAGATTAGTCTCTTTCTTTGTTTTCAAGTAAATGCATTTCTAAATGCAGTTAAAACTCTTGCATTAGATCCAGGCAGAATCCCCTAGACTGGATATACCTCATTTTTTTGTCACTCTCTTCTCCTTTTCACCTGCCTATGTCTTATAATTGTATTTGTTCGAGCCATAAAAACCTGGTACCTGTTCCTGGCATCACCTCTAAAGACTAAATGTTTGGAATTCCGAGGGGAAATGCATCATCATAGGGGAAAGTATTACACACCAATTTCTGTTTTTTCCGCTTCCCCTCTTGTTACTTCTGATTCTCAGGAACCTGGACATTAATTTCTTCAATACAGTTCTTTCTAACATTTCTGTATTGCTTCTTCTCAACATGCTTTAGACTCCTGGTCCCATTTTTTTCCCGGACGAATATATGTTTCCCAATTTAGGAAAAAGCACCTTTTTTTTTGAGAGAGAGAAGGAATCGAAGCTTCAACCTCTTCTTTTAGCTTGCAGACGCATGTGACCAGTGGCCACCAGTTCAGAATATGCACATTATTGTCAGCAATTTACCTTTTGATCATTCATTATTCCATGTGTGATGTTACAAAAGCACTTTATGCTTCTACGGTTTGGTCATTCCACGCAACCAAGTAAAGAAACATTAGACAAAAGCAGTAGGATTAAAGCAAAATCCAATTCCATCCCACTGGGACCGAGTCCTGTTAGCTTATTTTGTCAGCCGAATACATTTGGATTGAAGTCATCGATCCCCCCCCCCCTCCCTGGATTTGAACGGGAAATGAGCTTTTAGGCTAAATAATAAAAGATATAAAGAATAATTTACTTTTTTAAAAAATTATTTTATAGAAAACAAACATTGTTAGTACTCTTCCAACCTGGCAACAAGTCAAAAGGTGGAGGATTTATCTTGTCTAAAAATTAGAGCAAGCTGAAGATGGATCCATCGTGCTTTTAAAAATAAATGTTTCTTGCCAAGCCTGTCTTCACTAGATGCCCATACCTAGAAGATTCCCCGTAAGATAAAATTGCAAGGGAACGTCTCCATTAATGAAGGCTAGAATATGCTAATACTCATCTTAGAAGAGGTCAAAAGTGATGATTGCATATGCCTGCTTAAAAATAAAGATAGGGGAAAAGTAAGAAGCAAGTAAAAGTCGGTTTCTCTTTCTAGTGCTCTCGATGTCGGATAAGAACCAAGAAGAAGGGATTTGTAACATTGCAGAATACAAAACTTTAGATTATCCTTTTTCGTAACTTTCCAGGAAGATGCTGATGTGTTTGTTTGTTTTTATAGTAGTGATTGTTTTAAAAATATTTTTTTAAAAGATTATTAAAATAAATAATTTTAAATAAAAATAAATAAATCTCGAGCAAATAGTATTTTGATGCAATGCAAAAACTTCTCAATAGTTAAAGTTTGACCCATTACCATCTGTTGTCTTGAAAATAAAGAAAGATGAAGAAAAAGAAGAGTTCGGTTTTTTGATTTGTTTGCTTTCCGAACCAAACAAAATAAAAACCGCAGTATCGAACTGAATAAACCAAAAATAAAAGAAACCGAGCCAAATCATCGGTTTTGCTCATCGAAAGGATAATGTCGAAGCTAAATATTTTCCTTTCCTGGCTTGGAAGAACAATTTATTGCCCCATTTGACTTTCATTGTCCTGACACATGAATGTGAAGTTCCCGGTGGGTGAGGGTAACAGCTCGTTTATTATTATTATTATTTTTATTATAGTAGTGGTTGTTTTTAAAAATAATTTTTAAAAAATTTATTAGAATAATATTTTTTTATTTTAAAAAATTTATAATAATTTTAAAAAATTAAAAAAAGTTAATTTAAAAGAAAACATTTTTAAAATATAAAACAAACGGGATTCTGAAATGTTTTAAGACAACTAGACGGCGTGGCTTGTGAACTACTGTGGTGTTGACTGTTAAATGTTAATAAGAATAAGCTTACTGTGTACGGTCAAGATATTTTATGTATTTGTTCATTTATTTCCTGTGAAAAAAAGGGAAAGGGCCGTTTGTTTGATGGATCTTTTTTGGAATATGAAAAGGATACCTCAAAATCCATAGGAAGTTTTATATTTGGACGAAATGAATACGTCCAAAGAAATTAAATAATGGCTGGATCTTGTTTTTAAAAGAATAATTATCATTGCAGCTTATGAACTCAACGGATTATATATACTGTGTATTTGGTAATAATGATTTTGTAAAAGTTTTTTTAATTAAAAATATATTAAAAAATTTTAATTTAATTTTGATATTAATATATCAAAAAACAAAAATTAATTTTAATTTTTTTTTAAATATTCATCTTTTATCTTCAATCAATTCTCGTTTGAATTGGATTTTCACGTAACTCAGTTTATCTCAATCAAACCAAATAAAAACTTAATCTAACTATATTATATGATATTGAATATAAGACATGGGATGGAATTGCAATTCTAGTATGCTAAAAGCATATTTGGCCGTGTTTTTAAAAATTTAATTTTTGTTTATATTTAAAATTATTTTGATGTTTTAATATTAAAAATAATTTTTTAAAAATAAAAAATTTTATTTTGATGCATTTCTAAATGAAAAACATTCTGAATCGCCACCACTATCACAATCTCAAATATACCCTAAATCTAAATAATTAATCCTCTTAATCTTCAAATATACAATAACTTTTATTTTTACATGTTTTTTTAAAATATATTTGTTTTTAAAAAAATATTAGTAATTTTTGATGATTTTAATATTAAAAATAATTTTTTAAAAATATATTTCCAAGAAAAAAACTCTACATACGCCGCTTAATTCCTTTTTAATTTTATCTACTTTTGAGGGAACAAAGTGTGGATAATAGAAGTCATAATAAAATTAGAAATTTTGATATGAAAAAAAATGCATTTTTGGAACATGAAACGACAACACTGAGAACGGTAAACACATGCGAGTGGATTTCTTTTAATTACTTTTTTTTTTTAATTTTATTTACGTGGGGTGTCCGAGCTAGCTTACGCGCATCACGACTATTCCCCACGGCCCACTGGACATCCTGCAAGCCCAGGAGCAGGTAAGACACCGCGGGGATGACAGGCGTGCACATAAAAGATCGAACCCGGGAGGGGGAGCGGAACAAGTCCACAAGTGACCACAGCAGCTAGACCCTCAAGTGCTCTTTTAATTACTTTTAACACTATAAGTACCAGCTAATTAGTTTATTAAGTTTTAATTAGCTAAAAATATAGCATGGTAAAATAGAACAAAAATAAAATAGATAAATATGGTAGTACGGTGGCGGGGAACACGAACCATACCGTATACCCTTCCTCATAAACCGTCGCTGGCTCTCTTTGTCCCTTTCATCAAACACCCCTTCACATCAACCCCCTAAAAGTCTCTCTAATTATCTCTCCCTTTCTGTTTCCAAAAAGCTATCTTTGCCGCCATGACGAGCTCCTCTGCAACAACACGCAAGGTTCATACTCTTAATCGATGACGCGGGCTTTTGCTTATATCGTGTTTTCTATCATTGACGATAGTAAACTTGTGGGTTTTGTTTTGTTCTAGGCACTGAGTAAGATTGCTTGCAATCGGCTTCAAAAAGAACTTGTTGAGTGGCAAGTCAACCCTCCAACTGGTTTCAAACATAAAGTCACTGATAATCTCCAAAGGTTTGGTCTTTTCTGTTTGATTACTGTTATGGGTTGTTTTGTTTTATGTTAAATAGTGTTTTCTTGCCGAGAAAATCAAAGGAAGTTTTTGGAAAATAAGAAATCAAACTAAATTTGGATCTTTTTTTGGAAATGTTTGTAAAATGAAATTTAAGGATATGATTTTTCTTAATTAGTTTTTATGGTTGATTAGTTTGTCTCTCTTTTTTTATGTGGGGTTATTGGGATTTTTGAATTGAAGGTGGGTTATTGAAGTAATTGGAGCTCCGGGGACCCTTTACGCTAATGAGACCTATCAGCTTCAAGTCGATTTCCCTGAGCATTACCCTATGGAAGCCCCTCAGGTTTGGAATTGCAACAGCATATTTTTAACTGTGTTGATTTTAAATGGGTTTTTTCCATGTGAAAGAGTCTTGATTGTGGTGTTTGTGGTTCTAACAGGTTATCTTTCTTCACCCGGCTCCGCTGCATCCGCATATTTATAGCAATGGCCATATTTGTTTAGGTAATCATATGTATGTTCTATATTGGCTTTAAGTTAACCGTGGAATTACAATTTTGGATCGGTTGGATAATTTGTCTTATTGTATTCTGTCCCGAGTTGAATTTATCTTGGCCCACTTAGTTGGATGTTTTCCTTTTGCTACATCATGAACTTATTTATTTTTCTGCTTTTTATTTCACAGCATTCACTTATTTTTTGAAAGTGATGGTCTTGCACGTAATTGCTGGCCCTTTTTGGTTGTTGGTTTAGATATTTTCATTCTCCTCTTACAAGATTTCTATTCAATACATGGCCCGTATTGCATGCATATTAATCTCTTAGTTTTCCAGTTTCTTGCAATTTCCATTGAGTAGAGGGCAAAACCTTGATTATTGCTACAAAAAATGGTATGATAAATCTCGGAACATTAAATTTCAGTGAGACCTGCAAAAGCCAAATTCAGGTATAGTTCACTGTAATGGGCATAGATATCATGATGGACAGTGAAAGCCTTGGGCATGCAATATAGTGACCACCAACTGACTGGTAACTAATTATTGCTGTATAAGTTATGTCCATCATGCAATCCATTTGTTTAGAAGTTTTGACCCTTAATGCTGTCACTAGATAAGAAATTACTTTCAGTTTCTCTGCTCTTCGGTTCATTTGTGATACAACTTGGACTCGTGCATGTACTGATGCTCGTGCTATGTTAATCCTATTCTGGATGAGCAGGGTATAAGCCATTTGTTATGATTCAAGCTAAGTAACTTTGTATATGGTTCTTATCTCAGTTATGCTCTTTCTATCTCATATTTACCGCACAACTTTGGTTTTCCAACTATTTAAAGAGTGATCATTAATTACTGTCTGTGGAATTTGTTTTTAATTTGTCTTGTTGAAAGTGGTTACATTTCTAATTGAAGGTTGTTATGTAGCTCCATAAATGTGAGAATTAATTAATTTTTACATAATGGGACACCTCAAAAGGGAATGATGAACACTTTAATGGGATGAGTGTTTTAATATATTTTGTATCTCACCTCTCGCAATTCTTTCAATCTAAACCTGCAGTTAAATAATACTTGCAGCATGACTGGCATTTGATTATTACCGTTTGCAGATATACTATATGATTCCTGGTCACCTGCCATGACTGTTAGTTCCGTCTGTATCAGTATTCTCTCGATGCTTTCAAGCTCCCCTGCAAAGGTTTGATTTTATGGTCAATTTTTTATGTGCCTGCTTTACCTTCCCTTTTTAATCAATATGGATTTTGTTTTCATTGTGCAACTATTGGCTGCTGGTCAGCAAGGGTATACTTGCCAGCACCCTTGATGAACAGTAAGCATGCCTTTTAATGATCTTATGATTCATTAGACAGTTAGTTGAGAAGGGCATCAGGAGGTTTTGTTTCTTCACCTTGTTTAAATCATATATTAAGACAGTTGGATTAATGGGGTTGACCTTGCTTGCAGCAACGTCCTGAGGACAATGACCGATATGTTAAGAACTGTAGAAATGGAAGATCTCCAAAGGAGACGAGGTGGTGGTTCCACGATGATAAAGTGTAACAATTGAAGCATTTACATGCTTCTCAGGCCAAATAATTATGGTAGATTGGCCTCCTTTTTCCAAAGAAAATGAAAACTTGGGGAGAAGCATTCTGAAAACTCCTCTAAATGTCAACGTGTGTAAAGGAAAAGGAACAATGTGTTTTAGTAATATACTAGGAGCAAACTTGGCTTTTGTTACCTAGCAGGTAGATCATTGAAGCTGTGCTTTATCAGCACATTTTTAATCATTCTGTAACCATTTCACCAATATCTTATTTTCTGATTTTAGTTTGCTAGCATAATGGATAGTTCCGTTCCATAATACTTGTTATTATGTCAAATTATTCACCGATATATCTTGCAATTCTTACAAGTTACTAGGTGGATAATTATATGTTTCTTCATTATTATCAATCATAATCTGTTCTCAATGCCATAATGCCCTTTACATCGCGCTGTTAATGGTTTCTGTTGTCTTAATCATATCATGCATATGGTGATTCTCTTTGTGCTGCGGTTTAGGCTTAAGGCTCGCAGAATCACAGATTATGAATTTGTGAATGCTTAAGGCTCGTAGAATCACAGATTATGAATTTGTGAACGGTGGCCATTTTTTAACTGTATTTCGCGACGAATGAGAGAGTGAGATGCTACACAACACCGACTCCCATGTCCATTGCTTGGAGTTTTAAAATGTCAAGCATTGACAAGAGCATCCTTGGGTCGTAGTAGCTAGGTTACACATTGGCAATGTCTTTTAATGGATTAAATACTGACAACGGAAAAAATGGCTTATTCAGTGTTAGGTTCTCTGTTGGTTAGACACTCTGCCCTTGATTTTCAGGCGTGGGGTTCCGGTTCCCTCGTCACCTGTCTTGGCTTTTGCCTGTAATATTTGGACCTGAAACTGGATGTGAACAGAGACTATTAAAGTGATCAAGTTGGAAACTGGTACCGATTAGTTTTTTTTTTAAAGCAATATTGAAGGAAACATTAAAAAAATACATGGTAAGAAGTACCTAAACAAATTCGGTGCTAAAACCCTACAAACAAGACACTAGAAGACCAGGGCCTATTAACAGAACACAGGTGGAACTGGAATCGTACTGCATTAAAAAAAAAATCTAAAAAATTCTGTAACTTTGAATTATGTACCCATGAAAGAAATTTTTTTTTTATTAGATATAAATTAACTCATTAACCCTATAATATAATCATGGGTAAATAATTACAATAACCTAATATAAAGAAAAATAAAAAATATATAAAAACTAATTTTAAAAAAATTAAATGTTGAATAATAAAATTAAAAAGAAAATCAATTTTATATAAGGATTTGAAAAAAAAAATCAAAATCAACCCTTGTTAACTTTTAAAACCTATGATCTTAGTCATAAGATTGAGACTAACTCTATAAAAAATGAGAAAAAAAAGCAAAATCTTTTATAAAAAATATTAAAGAATGAAATTGAAAAAAAATACAATAAAAAAATACCCTAAACAAATAAACATCTATAAAAAGAATGGAAGTCAAATTCGACATAAAAATAAATTAAAATTAAATATTGAGGATGAAATTGAAAAAAAATTAATTAGAAAAAGGATAAAAAAAATCAAAAGAATGAATACTAAATTTGATATAAAAATTAAATTAAACCAAATGATAAGAGGTAAAATTGAAGAAAAAAATAAATCAAAAGATAAAAAAAAAAAACAAATAGCAATAAAAAATAAAGATAAAAAAAGAAAAATTAAAGAAGGAAAAAAAAACTAATTTCAAATAATGAATTTAGAAGAAAAAAAATGAGTAAAAAAAATATATGAACCCGCGTTAACCTTTCAAAATTATGACCTGTGTCATCCAAAAACAC
>Ga0325414_1000293_pt1 | contig 37288 bp, 15 predicted proteins | sample PopdelMetagenome_8_FD_206183 | JGI IMG/M metagenome (GOLD analysis project Ga0325414, IMG submission 206183) | Populus deltoides microbial communities from Bellville, Georgia, United States - Leaf-PdKOR-R3 | ecosystem: Host-associated > Plants > Phyllosphere > Phylloplane/Leaf | place: USA... | reverse complement strand
CAGACAAGCACACAATTATGTCCTATTTAACTGTGATGAGCTGAGACCTTTTATTAAGTAAGTAGATGTTCGACTTAAACTTTGTCAAGAGTGTACTATTTATGTTTTGTGATACCATACACTCATACAATTTGGAACAACCTTGCAGGCAACATCGACGATACTTACTGTCCAATAACTCACAGCTGACCGAATTCCAGATCTTTCAATTACAAGATAAACAATTTACCACATGGTTTAGAACATATGTAAGTCCTATCACAAACTCATTATCTCTTACAATGTAATTAATTGTAGTCAATGTTACATAATATCCGTTTATTGATTATTGTTGTATTTAATTTACAAGCTAGGTTTATAAAATAGGAAGTAGTGATGCTATTTCACTGTCTTTACTATGTCTGGGCCCTGAAAGAAAAGTCAAGTGCTATGACGGGTATTTTGTTAATGGATATGTCTTTCATACTGAAGAATACGGGCATGGAAGAAAGACATACAACAACAGTGTTTGTATTAAGGGATCGACTTTTAGTGAGTTTGAAGTTGACTACTACGGTAGATTGGTAGAGGTCATCGAACTGCAATATCATAGTGAGCAAAATAGAGTGTTTTTATTCAAATGCTATTGGTATGACACAACTGACAGAAGAATCAGAGTAGATCCTCACTATGGTCTCGTTGAAATCAACTCAAAAGCTAGACACCGCAACGTAAACGATGTCTTTGTTTTCACAAAGCAATGCCAACAAGTTTATTACACATACACCCCTTCTTTTAGAAAGGACCGATCAAGAGTTGATTGGTTATCTGTTTTAAAAACAAAACCCAAGGGTCGTGTCGAGGTTGATCAGAATGAGAACGAAGACACAAGTGTGATGGATGAAGTCTTTCAAGGTAGTAAGTTAGTTGAACCATACCGAGTTGCTCCGTCGATTGACTTAGAAGAAAATTTGAATTTTCGTGTTTTCAACGATTGTCTTGTTGATGTTGACGCAGATGAGTTAAATGTTGTTCTGAGCTCTACTAGTGGAAAAAAGAATGTTGTTGAAGAAGATAATAACAAAATTGAAGAGAGTGATGAAGCTAATGATAACAATTCAATAGAGGACGAAGATGAAAATTCCGACTAGCTAAACATGTTATAAAGGCTTAATTTATAATGTAATAATTTGAAACATGAAATATTTATTCTTCTTTAATAGTCAGCCCTTGTTATTGTGTTTTGTGTGCTATAAGATTGCAATTTAAGATTTTGTAATAGGGTTACATAAAAAAATAAGAAAATTTACGGTTTCACTGACGGGTATACCGACGGAATATAACCCGTCGATATTTCATAAAGAGTTGAAAAAAATTTACGGGATTGTGCCACTTTCACCGATAGATTCACCGACGGACAATAACCCGTCGGTATTTCACGAAGAGTTGCAAAACAATTTACGGGATTGTGCCACCATCACCGACGGCTTTACCGATGTAAAATACCGATGGAATCACAGACGGATTTACACACATCCTGAAGAGCACGCATGTCTGACACGTGTCCGTCTGCACAATACCATCGGCTTTACCGACGTCCAATACTGACGGAATCACCAACGGATTTACGCACATCCCGAAGCGCACGCATGTCTGACACGTGTCCGTATGCACAAATATTGATGGATTTTCGGCCGGATCGAAAAGTCTGGCAGGTTTTTCAAACTTTTTTGGTGCGCATTTCAATTAATTTTCGACGGTATTACCGACGAAACTTAACAATTAAGTTCCGTCGGTAATACCATCGAAAAAATTGCCATATAAAACACCCCCTTCCCCCCATTTGATTCATTTTTTTCTCTCGTTTCAGTTTCTCTTCTTCTCCATTTCTCTTCTCTTCTCCGATTGCATTTGGCTTTTTGAAGAGATTTACCCCTATTTGGTGGTAGTTTTAAAAGGTATGTATTCTTTTTTCTTTATCTTTGTATTTTTTTTATTTTAATTATGATTATTTTTTTTGTGTTCTTTGTTTTGTGTATTATTTGTAGATAAAATCTTAAATTCAACACACTATTAAGGTAAACATTTTTTATTCCCAAATTTATTTTGAATTGATATAGTGTTTTTTAGTTTTGTGTATTGTTTGTTTGCTATAATTGTTATTATTGAATTTATGTTAAAAATATTAATTTATATATATATAATTACATTTAATTAGTTTATTTTAATTTAGGATATTATAGTTTGTACTGCTATAATTGTTATTGTTGAATTTATGTTTTAAATGTTAATTTATATATATAGAATTACATTTAATTAGTTTATCTTAATTTAGAATATTATTGTTTGTATTGCTATAATTGTTATTGTTGAATTTATGTTTTAAATGTTAATTTATTTATAGAATTAAATTTAATTAGTTTATCTTAATTTTAGGATATTATTGTTTACATGTCATTGTTATTGCTTGTTACATTAGGGTCGATCGTGTTAGGAATGATATTCATTTAGTTACCTTTTTCTTTTGACCATGTAATTATTTATAAATTAAGAGTCTTGTCTCCAAAAACTTGAAATGTAATATTAATCCGTAAATTTGAATTTATGACTTTAATCTAATGTTTGTAACTCTAAGTACCAATTTGAGAATGAATGTTCATAGTTGAAATTGATTCTTTTACTTGAATATCATTATATGATGTTATTGAATAAAATGTTGTGTTGATGATGATGAGTTGGGTAGAGATCCAGAATGATTGGATCGGGATGTGAAATAAAATTGGAAATGTAAAATGATTTTGTCGATAAGTTGGGACCCCCCAGTATAAGGGAGACTCTATCGAATTTTTTTTAAAAATAATCGAAGTTAATTATGTAATTATTCGTATAAATTTGTGTAGATACGTAGAATAAAATCTACAGCACGTCGTCAGAAAGACAGTTGCAGCTAGTTCTTCTAGCGGTGAGGAGGACGTATCCTTAGAAGGTGATCACGACAAGGAATCTACACCAACTTGTGATGCTGCCTCTTCTAGCGCGGTTTCACAGCGCGGAAGCGATGTGCCTTCACAGCGGGGTCAATTCACCCGCAAGTACCAGGAACAATGGAAGGATGACCTCTTAATGTAAGTTTGTTTAGGTTTTAGTTTATACACACACACACACACACACACACACACACACACACTTATAACATAATTTATGAACAACTAATTAATATTACTACTTTTATTTAATTTCAGGTTCACAAATATTGAGGCTGCAAGGACTATAACATTGGCGTTTAAATCGTCGATGGAGATTCTATTATTTCAATTGAGCCAGGTTTCCAGACATCTTGAGTGGAAACCTAATATTGATGCATGGTTTAAGCGATTTCAGGTCAGTGTTAATTTTTAATTTCCAGCTTATTTTTAATAAATGATTTTTATAATTTTATATCTTGTACTATTTTTATTTTATATGAATTATTTATATACACAGAACGAATTTGAGTGGGATAGGGCGGACAACAATGTTGTGAGGAGGGTATGGGAGAATCACGCGGCAACTAGGTAACATCGAAAATAATATTTATTTTTGTTTTATAATTTTATGTTTTAAATTCTAATTTGTTACTATAGAAGTAGGTTGCGTGATTTTTGGTATGACATCTAAAAAAAATCAAAAAGACATGTGAGGGATAACGGTCTTGAAAGATGAAATGAGGTGGCGGTTTGGCAGGAATTCAAACCGCCATTCATCTCGAGGGAAATATGGATGACATATATTAAGCACGTGACCTCAGAGCGGTTCTCACGGCGCTCACAGTCCGACGCCGACAACCAGAACCTGCAAATTCATGGTTCGGTGACCACGCACACTGGCGGATCCGTCCCATTCAGCGCACATGCAAAGCGGATGGTAAGATTAACTTTAATGAAATATATTGTTAATTAATTTATCGTTCCTTATAATATATTTAACTTTCAACCTATTTTTTTCCTTACAGGCTGCGTCTCTTGGACGTGAACCGAGTCCAATAGAGCTGTTTGTAGAGACGCATATGCGGAGTCAAGACCGCCAAAAGGGGGTGCAGCAGTTCATGGACAACCGTGCTCAGCACTTTGTGGTATGTTCGTTCATTCATTTTATTTTGTAAGTTATTATTTTCTTGAATTGCATCTTGAATTGCATTTGATGATTTTTTTACCGACGGAATTTTCAAGAGACCTATAATAGATGGTTGAGGGAGAGATATGGGGACAATCCGTCGACCCATCCAGATTTCAATCCAGATTTTTTGATGGAAGCGGGATCGTCTGGTGGACCCGATAAAAATCAGGTATACGGGCTCTCCAACACTACGGCTGAAAACTTGCATTCGGCTCGTAGTGTCTCAACTGTTGGAAGCTCTCCATCAGTATCGAACGCCCAGTCTGAGGAGTTCATTGCGTTGAAACAACAATATCAACAACTCTTGATGAATTATGATGAGCTTCGTCAAATAGTCATGGAGATGAGATCAAAGATGGGTGACGATACTTGTGCAACTTCATTTTGGCCATATGGTCCCGGGAAGAACCAGCTTCCTCCTCTTCCTCTTCCTCCTCCAGCTCCGCCGCTATTCTAGTTTAATTTTGTTTTTTAAACACATTAAATTTGTAATGAATATTATTTAACATTACTTTTATATTATTAATGTTTAATCCATTTTTATTTGTTTATTAAGGTTTTTTACTATTAATAAATTATTTTTTATATATATTTCAAAATACATACCGATGGATATAACGACGGATATATTTCACAGAGAGTTGCCAAACAATTACCAGCCATGCCATAATTACCGACGGATGTATTTTATCGATGATTAAATACACACAGATTTACCGACAGATATTATCCATCGGTATTTCACAGAGGGTTGGCAAACAATTGCCAACCATGCCATATTTACCAACGGATAGTCCATCGATAATTACCGTTGAAATTGCAAACAGATTTATTCCGTTGGTAATGTTCCCGCGGGAAACTTTTTTTTTGGCGCGCGTGTATCCGTCTGTAAGACCGTCGGTGTTCTGTTGGTGGGTTTTTTTTATTTATGACAGACTTAGCGACGGAAATGGAAGTTACCGATGACTAGTATACCGACGGACCAAGTCCGTCGGTGAGGCCGTCGATAATTATTTCACCGATAGAGTTCATTCTTGTCACCGACGGAAGTATTCTGTCGGTAAAACTGTTTAATGGTGTAATGATTTATCTCAATTTAAATCAATCACCCTAAGATAACTTTAAAAATAAAAAATCAAATCGTATTTAAAAAATCTTTACAAGTCTCGATTTACTCTTTTTTTTGGAATGTTAATTAGCAAAACACCATCATTGAACTTTCTTATTCAAGATAAACTCATTGACACTAAATTTAGCCTGATTGTGGCTAAAACATGACAAATTAATTTTTTCTCTCTCTCCTTGTCATTTTCCATCAACTTTCTCTGTCTTATTTCAAAACTCATGGACTGAAAGTGATAAAAATAAAGCTTGGGGATCAAAAAAGAAAACTATAAAATTTGAAGGACTAAGTCGTGAGAAAACAAAAACATCAAAACAAGGCTATACTTATAATTATAAAATTTGAAGGACTAAGTCTTGATGAACATGACTTTTGCTACGCGATTTAGCTTTTCTGTTAATTATAATTATAATTATAAAATATACTACATGAAAACCAAGTTTTAATGTACCCCAATACTCATCATCACAATTCATATCACTATAGTTTAACATGCTATGTGAAAACTTGGTTTTACTGTACCCCAAGACTCATTAACATTGTTCATGTTCATGTCTATTACTTTCAAGTTTGTGCATTACTCTTTGGTCATTTGTTGTTGCACCATTAGTTTAGTCATCTTATTTTTCTCTATTGCATCTTTTATTATTTTAGTTTTCTAATACTTCTTTTTTTTGGCATTGCTTCCTTCAGATGCTCTCGGTTTTTAAATGTTATACGTGTGCCTTTTTTTATTATTAAACCCATTGCCCTTCACTACTGTCAAATTGCTATTGTAGCTGAGGTTAACTGATCTTTATACCGGGTTTTTGCTTATTTATTTTAAACATTCCTCTCATTGCGCAGTTCGTACATATCCTCTACATTAACATTGGTGCTTTCTACAAGATATAGATGGGGTGCACTGTTATTTTATGTTGGAATTTGCATATATTTCTTTCGTTACTGGCAGGATTCCCAACTTTACTTTTTTTTTTCATTGTGTTCCATTGTGCTTTAAGCTTTATATGTTGCTCTCTTGTCTTTGCTTTTTTAGTTTCTTTTTTATTCCTCCCTTCATTGCATTTTCAATATGATTTGTGTTGTGCATTTATTTTCAACAGCTTTGTTGAGCCTTTCTAGTTTTTTTTATGGTCAGTAGTTGCTTTGTTAGGATTACGACTTGCATGTCTTCCTCTACTGCTCTATGTAAGTTTTTCTTGCTTGGAAGGTTTATTACTGTCTTTTTCGTGCTTGCTTGGATGTTGATGGGTCATGATTTTCTAAACCCCCTCATTTAAAGGCTATCACACGAAAGTCATAACCCAAAATAAGGTTATGTTTCTGCACGCCCAAACTCCAAGTCGAGTCATGTCACGTTCGCGCCCAACTTCTCTTGGGTTCAACCTACAGCTGAACCCAACCATACTTGGGTTCAGCGTGCAAGTTGAACCTATCTCCTCTTAGGTTTAGTGTGCAAGCTGAACCCACATATACCTGAGTTCAGTGTATAGCTTAAAAGTAACCTCACTCTAAGTCTCCTGTACTTTGGGCCTAGTCTAGTGATTATGATACCCATAACATCCCATTAATTATGAACAAGCAGTCTATGCTTATATTAATGAGATGTGATGGCATTAACAATAGAATAATATTATTTTACTATTATGAGATTATATCTTTATCCATCATATGTCGCATGAAGCAAGTCAAGATAAATAATATAAAAGAAAGCTTGAGTACACAAAAAAAAGGTTTGAAACCTTATGCTCTCAGATATAAACACATTCTTTCTCTCTTCCCTTACACCTACATCCTCTTTTACATCTCTTTCTTCTCTATCTTCATAAAAGCTCATTAATACCTTCATTAATGTCTTTTTATCACACAAAATACCTCATATTGACTTGATCTTTGGAGGGTCTCTAAGGGACTTTGTGCAGGTATTCATTCAAGAGAAGATTTACAACCTTTGAAGATATCCATTAAAGAGGAAGCTGATACAGTTTGAAAGTTAAGGTCATAGAACATACTGTGAATGATCTACAAGGGTCTTCAGGAATAATTCCTTGCAGAATATTCCCTGTGATTTTATAGCCTTATCAGATGTGTTTGTAGTTAGTTTTTTTCTTTTCAATGAGCTTCAAAAAACTTGACCTCATCTGTTGTTGCTTTTGTTGTGCTTTACTGTTTGCCTCTCTTTTCATGGCTAACCTTTTGATGCTAGTAATTGGTTGGTGCAACATGGAATATGTCTTCAGTTTAACGCCTTGCTTGAAATAATTAGTTATTTAAGTTAAATTTGTTGTTATAGCTCTGTTATTTATATTCTCGGAGATTTGTTGTCAATGTGGAGCACATAAACTACTTTATAGGCTTTCATTTGATTTTTTTTTCCTTTATGTGTTAACAACATGGAGCCCATAACAAAGTGTAGAAATTCAAATTGTTTGTGATGATTTCTTTGTTAGTTAGGTTTGATAAGTTTGATTGGCTTTCTTTTGGAAAAAAAGAAATTAAAACCTTAGTTGCAGGTCCACCTAGGTAAATAAATGTTGTAGGTTCTATTGAAAAATTCTTCATTCACCATAAAAATGTCTTTGGAATTGTGGTTTGGTGGTTAAAAAACGAAATAAAGACGATGACCACAACATTTGGATCTTGAAATTTTAAAACAAGGAGACAAAGTGGCAACGACTTAGTTCTGCGCGTCCTCAATCAAGATGGGGGGCTAAGGGATTTTATTGCTTTTTTGAGCATGAATAATTTTGTAAGAACTATATGTAGTTGAGTTGAGATTGATAACGGTTATAAGCATGTTAATTTTACTTTGACAAGAAAAGCAATATCCAGATGGTGTGTTTAATTGCTAGCATTAAGAGTTTTTTAAGTAGTAGGGGGTTATTATCATTGTTGGGTTGTCTTTGTTTGGGCTACATCTTAAGAGGCTAAAAAACTAACAATTTAGTGTTTTTGAATTGATTATGAAAACAAGTTGTCTTGTTTACATTGTTAGTCATTATGTGTAGAGCCATCAATTGTTTTTTAGTGTTTTTTTCCTATAGGTTTAGCTATTCTATTCTTTTAATTCCATCTATAAAAATTATGTTATGATTGTTTCAGGTGGTTGTATGTTAAATTTACCTAAATTGATTTGTTATTTCAAGGATCTTTTCTTTGTATCTTTAAAATGTTTGTATACACACGCACACACACTAGTTTCCATACAATGTGGGGAAAGCATACATTGACATTTTTCCTTTTTCGTTGCTAAATTAGTATTTTCCAGATGTGGATCTTAAAAAGTTATTATTTACACAGTAGTTCTCATGAATGATTTTAAGCAGTTAGATGTGGATTTGTCATAGCTACATGAAGATTTGTCATAGACAAATTACATGGATGACCTAACAAATAAATTTATGGACCAATAGAACAGATCTAGATCCAAGAGAAGGTTTGATCGCGCCTGACCAGAATAATGGCACAAATGGACTATAACTTTTGATCCAACTGGAGACCATTTTCTTTAAAGTAGTCATAGAATCGCTACTCCAACTGTCAAATTTTTAAATTTAAAAAATCTCATTCTAGGGTCCTGGTTTTTGCAGTTTTATAATTTTCCTTACAAACTGGTCAACTAATTTAACAAACTGGTTGACCAGTTTAACAAACCAGTCAACTAATTAGTCCTGAATTTAAATTTTTTTTCACGGTTCCCAACCACGATATAAAATGGATGTCTTTGTTGGGAACCCTCACATTTAATTAAATATCATGGTTTCAAACCGCGACATTCAAAAGTGTATTGTTTCACGACATACAAAAAATATTATTTCACCAAAACTTTTTGTTTCCATGTCATTTCCTCATTTATTTATAGTTTACATGCTAATTGTCTAATTTATCAATTATTGGTCTCACCCCGCTCAATGTTTAGAGCCTATTTGGTATTATAATAACAATTAATTTTTAAAATATTTTTTATTTGAAAACATATTGAATAATATTTTTATTATTATTTTTTAAAATTTATTATTAATATCATCACATCAAAATATCTAAAAGCATTAAAAATAAAAAAATATTTTTAAAATAAAAAAAAATTGCTATTACAATAATCATCCACCACAAAGCAAAAGTCAAGATTAAGATATCATCCACTATCAACCTCGATCTAACTACCTAAGTAAAATAATTATTTAGGAAACACAAAAGGAACATGTTACTCTGGAGAAAAAGGGACAATCACTTTCAACAGCAGAAAAATTCCGGAAGAATTGTAGAGAGAGAGAGAGAGAGAGAGAGAGGAGAATCTTTCGGTAAAAGAGGCAATTAGTAAGTTTAGGAAAATTTTATGAACTGACTGTCCTTCTGGCAGGCCAGTGTTTGTTATAGTTTTATTTATTTTTATTTAAAAATATATTAAAATAATATTTTTTAATTTTTTAAAAATTTATTTTTAATAATAGTATTTTTAAACAATTTAAAAACAAAAAAAAAACCAATTTAGCGACACCAGCCAAACTAAACTGGAATTGTGCCCTAAAAACCTAGATGTGAGAAACTATCTGTTAACAATTTAAAATAAAAATAAAAAAAAAGGAGTGTAAATTCCACATTTCAGTGCTGGGAGATGATCAGATAATGTTGCTGGATTGAAACCAGACAAGTGGACCTATCATGACCAATATCAACCAAATAACTAATCAAAAAGACATTAGCATTTAGCACAACCAATCAACAACAAGAAATCAACAAAAAGTCAAACAAACTACTAGAGTTACGGTGATAATAAACTCATTTCATCTCCGCCACCACTGTGTACAAAAAGTTGGACAGTAAAAAATAAAAAACTTTTTTAACTTGCAAAACACATCTGCATATCTATTATATATATAATCACACTGAAGCCTGCGTCACCTTCGTTGTAACAACCTTGACTTCAGGAGCCAATTGCCCACCACCGCCGACGTGTCTCATCTCACCACCACCCATACCTTGAAACTGTGGTGGCATCTGCTGCTGCTGCTGCTGCTGCTGCTGCTGCTGCTGCAGCACTGCACCACCTGCCGCAGTATAGTAAACCTGTCTACCAACCGCACTATCATACGCAACCTGTGCATATCCGCCATCAGTCACTGCTACCCCAGGCCCACTGGGCCTCATAACTCCCATGGGACCCATCGGTGGCGGGGGCTGATGGTGTTGTGGGACTACATTATATACCGGCTGCTCCCTGTAAACATCAGGACCATGCCCTGGAGCACCCATTCTCTGCATGTAATATCCTTGACCCGTTTGTCCGGTAACCTGTCGCATTACTTGAGGTGCGTGATAAGCAGTTCCTTGAGCTGGACCAGATATCATATAAACGGGTTGCTCCATTTGACCCGGGGCAGTGGTCACCGCCACGGCTGCCGGAAACCCACCTCCAGCAGCCTGTTTCTCCGGCCAATAACCTGGTGGAGCAGTCACATGGGGTGGCATTGTCACGGGTAGATTCGCCGGAGACACTTTTTCAGGCAATTTTTGCATGTAATAATCACCGCCAACGGCAGCATAACCACCAACCAAATTCTCATCGCTGTTTTTTCTATTACACCCAATTGATTGCTCATGTTCTCTAATTTGCATTCTCTGCAAGTGGGCCTGCAAATTCGAAGGATCCGACCCAATAAACCTGTCATCATGGCCAGACCCAACATGGATTTCAGGCAAATCTGGCACTTTAACAGGCGGAGGCGGTGGTGGAGCTCCTTTATCTAAACCAAAAAAGAAATCAACGTTATTCGCTGGCGTTTTGGTTGCTTCCACAACCTGACTCGGACCCGAATTCAAAGCCTCAACAAAGCGCTCCCGATCCGATTTGCCACCATCGGACCCGAAACTTGCATGTGACGGGTTAACCGGGAAAAGAAACAACCTCATGCGAGCAGGCTTAGCGGAGGCACGATAAAGACGATCATACTCATGCATCATGTGTTCTAGATCATCATCATTGGTGACAGATATTAAAGCGTCAAGATCTTCACCTGGGAGCTGGTACTTGAACGCCACGTCGGTGTCACCACAAAGAGCTGAGAGTTTGCTTATCATGACAGGGAATTTAAGGTTTCGATCAACCGCAAGGATTTTCGTCTCTCCACCCATGTAAGAAAGCTGGTTGTCATGCGGACGCGGGTGGATCTTGCCCCCATAACTACACATGAACTTAACTTTGTAGTTTTGAGATTGTTGCGATTGTTCTTCCCATGGTGTCGGGTTGTCAAAATCAATTTCACGAGATCTGGGCGACGAGTCGCCTGAATCCGGGTATGAATTAAAAGAATAGTTGTTTTCCATGAAGAAATTTTTTTTGGTAGAAAATAGAGTCTTGTGGCTTTTTGTGCGCGCTGGATAGTTAGCAAGCCATGATACTTGAGGAGGAGGGGAGAGAATCGGAGGAGACTAAACAAATCTTTTATAGATCTTTTTCGTTTTGCTGTGGGCACTGAAGGTTTGATGGACTTTTTGTGCAATGTGCAGTTTTATTGGGTGTTTGGGACAGGTGGTGGTGTGAGAAATGGGGAGGGACGGAATAGAGTGAAACACGGTTCCAGAGGGAGAGTTTAGTACAAGGGTTAGATGGACTTTTTGAGTAGTGGTGGGGTCCCGATGAGCATCGATTGAGAGGGTGAAAGAGAAAGTGATAAGACAGTGACGTGTTGACCGGGGGAGGGTGGGGGAGGAACTCAAGGGTAACTTTGGTAATTACCTTTTAAAATCTTTTATTTTAAAATATATAAAAATAACATTCTTTATTTTTAAAAGATATTTTAAATATTATAAATTAAAATGATTCAAAAATATAAAAAATAATTAACACGTGCCAGCCGGGAAGTGAAGCATGCGGAAAACACTCCAATCTGTTGAAAAGGTTAGTTGAGATGTACACTCTTAAGAAAGGATTAGTAGATTGATCAGAATGCTGATATTTCCCCCTCGGAGGATACCTTTTTTTGGATATGCTACTCTACATTATCCTACAGGTATATATATAGAGATCTTATGAGTGCATTGATGCGATTTTTTTGTCGGACAATAAAAGATATTTCAGGTCATTTATTTTTTTAACCTTTATGTATTTTAATGTGACAATCTTAAATTATATTTTATATTTACTTGATGTATTTAATAAAATATATTTATCAAAATAATCTAAAATTCAGATTTTTAAAATGTAAAGCAGAAAATTACTAGTACATGTCGGAATGACAGGTTTAAAACTGGATATTAAATAAAGCTGTGAAGAAAATAGTCCTTGTAGGGAAATATAGCTTGAAAATATTTTTATAGTTAAAAAGGTGCTTCTAATTTCAAAAATGAACGAGTATGGGCACTGATGAGATAATGGGGAAACAACTCTAGATTTTTAGTTGTTTGTAGTAAATAATGTCATGTAAATCTAAAAGGGTAATAGAAGTTATTTTTTTAAAATAATTTTTGATTGGAAATATATGAAATATTTTTTAAAAAAATATTATATTTAACATCAATACATCAAAATAATTAAAAAAAAATCTAGAGCTAAAAAAAACTAAAGCTTTTTTTTTGGATTAAAAGATGGTTGAACAATGTCAAAGAGAAAAGTATATCTTAGAGGATGATGATGATAACTAACTTAAGTGTGGGATTTCATTAAGGACATTAAACCTTAAACCCTAGTGGATGCGGGTTTACCAATTCGGTTGGTAGATCTAATTATACATTGTATTGAGACAAGCAACTTAAGTGTTTTGTGGAATGATAGTCCTTATTCTAATTTTACAACTTTAAGAGGGATTTGTTAATGTGATATCTCTCTTCGTATATTTTTGTTTATGTTTGGAAAGACTAGCCCAACTTATTTGTCAAGTGGTTGAGTTGGGTGCATAAAATCCTTTTTAGGTAAATAGAAAGAGACCTAAGTTGTCTCATTCATGCTTTGTGGATAACATGTTATTCTTTTTGTTGAAGTTAATGAGTACTAAATAAAGTTAGTTATGAATTGCTTGATTTTTATTTTTTTTGTGATGCTTCAAGATAAAAGGTGAGTGTTGACAAAACAAAGATGTCTTGTTCTAAAAATATCTCTCACACGATAGAAAAACATTAAATCGAATGAGTGGGTTTACTATTATTGAAGATCCTGGGAAGTATTTAGGGGTACTTATATTACATCAGAGGATTACTAAGCACGTGTATAGTTACTTAAATGAGAATATGCATAAGAAGTTGGCTAGCTGAAAAGCTAAGAGTTTATCATTAGAAGGAAGAATTACACTTTGTAAATCATTCCTTGCAACGATTCATTTATATACAATGCAATCCTCTTCATTCCGAAATCAATATGTACGGATATTGTGAAAATACATTGAATGTTTATATGGGGGATAATGAAAGAGGCAATAAAGTTCACATTATTATTTGGAATGTTTTATCCCCACCTAAATTAGAAGGAGGTTTAGACTTTAAGAAAATGCATCTAATGAATAAGGTCTTTCTTATGAAGTCAAGGTGGGGTATTTATTATACACAATAACACTAGTCTTTGGGCGAGTGTTTTACGAGGAAAATATATAAAGTTGAATGTTCATGTTTCAAATATCTAGGCTAAAGGTAGAGACTCCTCATTATAGAAAACAATATGCAAAATTTAGCCTCAAGTTGTTTATGGAATGGGTTGGTCCATTGGCAATGGAGCATATATTTGGTTTTAGAAGGATAACCGGTTTGAAGGATTTGGGCCGTTAATGAATTATGTTTTGTAAGAGATACCGAAAAAGATATTAAATGTGATTGTTGTTGAGATGGTACCCATTAATAATCAATGAAGGTGGGAAGAGTTTGTTCATTTAATTTCAGTGCAGGTGGTAATGGTTATAGCCAACTACCATCCCCCTACTAATATAATGGAATGTGATTAAGCTTTTTGGCATAATTATTCCAATGGCATATTTTCTATTCATTATGCTGATGTAGCCCAAATAGTGACATTGAACCAACAACGCTACATGAAGCCAATTTGAAAACTAATTTGGACATGGAATGGGCCAGAGCTTGTTAAGGTATTTTTGTGGACTATTGCACATAATGATCTATTGACAAATAAGAACTGAATGCGTAAAAACTTGACTATAGATCCTAATTGTCATCATTGCCAATCAAAAATGGAGTTTGTAATTCAAGTATTGATAGATTATCACTTTGCTCATACAGTGTGGAAGGTGCTAGTTAAGTCCAGAAATAGGTCGAAGTTCTTCAATGAAAATTTAAGCTAGTGGTAAATAAATAATGTATCATCCAATGAATGCAGCATAGAAGAAGTTCCATGGGCAATATGGTTTGGGGTTATTATCTGGTGTATATGAAAGTGAATAAACTTGAGATTTTCTTAACAGAAATGTTATATTTCACTTTACCTCGTTAAATGCTATTAAGTGTTTTGTGGAAAACATCTAGGATACTAATAAAACTGGAGCTGGACTTTCAAATAAAAGTAAATAAATTTGTATGCTTGGCTAGAAATATCCCTAGTTGGAGTGGACAAGATTAAATATGGATGGTTGTAGCAAAGGTAACCTAGGTAATGTTGGAGCAAGAGGACTTCTTCAGGACTTAGATTACTGGTTTTGCTATCAACACTATAATTTGTTCATCAGTCGTAACTGAGTTGTGAGTGGTTATTATTGGGCTAAGATTTACATGGTCGTTGGGTATTCATAAGTTAATTTTGAAGTTAGGTTATGTTATGTTCTTGATAAAGATTTAAAGACAAATAAATATGTGAAAGTTGATGCAAACTATATGTTAATTAACAATAAGGGCTGGATAATTATTGGTAAGGTAGTGAGAAGTTAAAGTATAACATGCATTTTGAAAGCCAATTTGAAAGCTAGCTGGCTAGCTAATTTAGCTAATAGGGACCACTAGATTATTAATGACCCTGATGAGTTTGCATTTGATTTTGTATTATGATCAATTGGTTATAAGCTCTGCTTTTTACCAAAAAAAAAAACTAATAACATTCATATGGATGCTCTCTTATTTTTAATTAAATCTTAATTCAAATATCTAAAAAACTATTTTAATTATTTTTTAAAAATGTTATCACATTTAATATTTTCAGACTAACACAAACCATAACACCATCATCAATCAATCAATCCTTGCCAGCTTTGAATAACCTACCATCACCGCTATAATGAATCTAACATATTATCCTCTTACTAATACCTTCTCTCCCTTTATCATACCAACAACTCTCCTGAGCCATCATCACAGCATATTTATCAATGATGTTGTCATGTACATTTCAAAGCAAAACTTATTTTTCATACCATGACTATACATCTTTATACCTTCCCAAACAGCACCATCCTCAAAACACAAGACTTCACTGATGTAGCAAATGTGAAATTACCATGTACATAATATTTTATGGCCTAAGCTATTTATAAAAAGTGAAAGCATCAGTGAATTGATGTATCACATAAGCCTTGATCATGAAATTGTAAAGTAAGATGTCATCTTTGTGAGCCTTATTATTGAATATGTGGCGAGCATGATGGATAATAAAAAGCTTCTCGCATGTAGTAATTAACTTGGTAAAAATTTCTACATTGATATTAATGGCGTTTTGAAAAATAAGAGCATGGATTTATAAGATGTTTTCTTTCTCGTCCTCCATCGTTGAAGAAGATACAGAAGCTATATTTCTATGTAGTTATTATATGTTGTTTTTGCTGCTAACAATAGAACTTTGCCGCGTGTTACGATACTCATTATATATAGTGGGTATTATTCACAAAACTAAAATAGAGAGATATTAAAAAAGCAACGATATTTTAGATGAAAAACATATTTGTTAGCTACTATCATAAGTTATAAATTATAATTGCAAAATAATAATAATAATAATAATAATAATAATAATAATAATAATAATAACAACCTTTAGCAAAACAATATTGTAAAAAAAATTATGGTACTAATGAGTAACTAATGACATCCTAATAGTTACATTATGGGCTAACTTTTAATAAAGAGACGGACACGTGAAAGAGAGAGAAAATAAAATTCATAATCCATAAAAAATTATAAGAATATCAATATCTAGTCATTCTCTTTCATACTTATATCCATCTTTTTTTTTAAATGGACCTAATGAAGTAACTACTAGCATATCACTAGTTACTCCCTGAACACCATAAAATTACTCCTACTAGTGTTTTTTTAGCCACTGAGATTTTTTATACTTTGGCCCCTTATTTATTTTCCATCTAATTTGTTTCTTTTAAATTGCTTTGATTTGCGATTGCTCCTGGTACTTTACTTTCCATGCATGCATATAGGGATTTTGAGGGGTTAAGAAAATTTTATGTCTCTCGGTTAATTCTCAGTTTTGAAAAACAAAATTCAATTTTATTTGTTTAAAATAATTAGAGCTTCATGGACAGAATTTAAAGGTAAAAACAATGTTCAAACTATTTTATAGCCAACTTTAGGGACTTATTTGCACGGTCAAAAATAAAGTTCAAGGCTTATTTTTTCAGTTTAGTCCCTTATCTTTTTTTAAAAAATTAATACCAGCATATTGACTTTATTTAGGATTTTACTTGGTGTTTTTTTTCTTTGATACGAGGATCTTGTAATATTAAGAGAGATTTTGGTGCTCGTTTAACAATTAAGCTAATTTAAAACAATTAAGTGTTGGGGACCAAAAATGAAACCAGGACAAATGTGGGAAATAGGGTAAACAAACAAGGAAAATAGGTTGGTGCATACAACATCATGAGGTGGAATAACGCTGGCCTATCAAAATTGAGAGTTTTCTTGTTGTTTTTTTATTTTTATATCAAATCTGGTCAACTTTTTTTTATTGCAATTTATTTTATTTGAATCCTTTTTTATTATTTTTTTTTCATCTCGCCCCTTAGGATTTGATTTCAATTAATTTTCATATTAAATCTGGTCCTTATTTTTTAATCATATATTTAAATTAATCATGCTTATTGTCGAGTAAAGTCAATGACCTGATTCTCAATTTTTTTCCTTATTACATTAAAAATGCCAGTGTCACCTCAATATTTTTTAAAAATTTTGAAAAAAATTTAATTTTGCCAACAGCGTAGCACAAACCACCTATCTAGTAATTAGAAAACTTCGTTAAATAGCATGGATATGAACGTGATGCTCTAATGTGATTAAATTAACAACTATTAATATATATTAAAAGTTTAAAAGAGCTTGGCTTTTCACTATAGTAATGAATAGTGAAATGTCAAGCCTTTTTTTACTTTGGTCTTCATTTTTACTTTGGTCCTCAAAAGTTATAAGGATTTTTTTTAATTTTAATTTTTTTTTCAATCTCATTCTCCAACATTGAATCTACTAGGTATTGAACTTTATAATTTATTTTTATTTCTTTCTATGGAGTTATTCATGTCTCATAACTGGAGTCACAAGTTTTGTGGGTTAGCTGTGTTGACTCCGGTCATTTTTTTGTCCTCTGTAATTGATTTTTGTTCTCAATTTCATCCTTCAACATTGGTTTGATTAAGAATCGGGCTTTATAATTGTTTTTTTTTTACTTTCTATGAGCTTATTATGATCTCATGACTCCATTCGCGAGTTTTGCAGGTTAAACATATTAACTTGATTTTTTTTGTCATATCTTTAGTTGATTTTTTTTTCATCCTTCAGCATTGAGTTGATTAAAATTTTGAATTTATAATTTTTATGGTTTTATTTCTATAGAGTTATCTTGATCTCCTGACCTAGTTTTGACATATTAACCCGAGTTGACTCGAGTCATTTTTTTTCCTTTTCTTTATTTGATTTTTTTAATTTAATGCTTCAACATTAGGTTGATTGGGAAATGAGCTTCATAATTTTTGTTTATTTATTTTCTATGGGGATATCACAGTCTTATGACATGATGTGTGAGTTAAGTCAATTAACTCAGGGTTTATTTTGTCTTTTTTTAGTTGAATTTTTTTTAATTTCATCATTCAATATCAGGTTGATTGGAAATTAGACTTCATAATCTGTTTTGGTTTATGTTCTATGAATTTATTATGGTTTTGTTACTTAGGTCACGAGTTTAATTGATTGACTTGAGTGGTTTTTTATGTCCTTTATTTAATTTATTTTTCTTAATTTCATCCTACAACATTGGTTTGATTGGGAATTGAGCTTCATAATTTATTTCGATCTTCTTTCTATGGGGTTATTTTGGTCTCATGACCAAAGCTTGACATATTAACCCGGGTTGACTCGATTTATTTTTTTAGTTGATATTTTTTTTTAATTTTATACTTCAACATTATGTTGGTTGAGAATTGACTTTAATTAAAATATATTTTTTTTCTATAGGGTTATTAGGGTCCCATGACATGAGTAGCGGATTTGACATGTTAACTCGATTTGATATGAGTCAATCTAATATGTTGTCATTTTAATATTTTAAAAAAGATGTCATTTTAATTTTTTTAGTTAAACTATTTTTTATCGGTTGTCCGAATTGTACCTGGACATGCCAAGTCGATCTGGATATATCAGGTTACTTTTCATATAGTTTTAAGAAAATCTACTAAAACAACACATTAACAATATTTAAATATTTTTTTTACATCCAACAAAAACTAATCTGACCCATAATGCAGCGCGAGTAATAATTTATTTTTTTATTTATAATTAAATCATATTAGACAAATTTTAATTAGATATCAGAGTGGTACCTCCTCGTTAACTGCCAATGGCTAACTTGGAGTCATCCTAGAAAATCTGAGGGTGAAAATTAATTCACAGAGAGCGAAGAAAGGATAACCCCATTATACTATCTAATCACTAGGCAGAAAAAATTAAAACCTGTTTATTTTTACGTTTCAAAAGTGTTTATATTATTTAGGTAAAATTTATCTAATCACTAGGTCAAATTTAGGTAAAACAGCCTTTTGGATTAACCTCTTCTACACTTAATTTGCCCTATTTAAATCTCCCGATGAAAAGAGGCCTCTATATATATATCAATGTAATTTAAAGCAATCGAGCAACGAATTTCTGTGTCATGTCAGGATATTTACATGTAACCTATCTAGTTTTGGATGTTTATTGGTTCATTAGCTCACTTTATGAACCAAAAAATTTTAAAACTTAAAAAAATAACAAGAGTATGAGAATTTTATTTAGTATCATTAGAATAAATAAATTAATCTTGAAATCTTTTAATTCAGCTTCTTACTTAACTTGAGTTTTCAATTAAATTTCTTGAAAACTAACTCGACTTAAATTGGTTGATTTTACAGGTCTAAATGTAACTTTGGTGACTAGTAAAAACATGATTTAATTTTTAAATAAACTTTAAGACAATATTTATGTTAGATTTGATTGATCCTGGTCACCATGCAACCTAAGTCATGAACCTCACTGAATTTAATAAATTTGTTGTTCTTGTAAACTATTTTTATCTAATTATATGATAAAAAATGGATTCTCGTAAAATCAAGTACCAACACTAAAATAGATGTTTATTTAAAATTGTGATAACCCTATATAAAACAAAAATAAAAAAATTTTTGTTCTTTAATTATTATTCTTTAACTAATTCTTTTTTTTAATAGATTATATTGCGGTGTCGGGATGTTTTTTCAATACCAACCCAATACCGAGATATTTTTTAATACTGCGATAATCATATAAAAACGAACTACAATAAATTATCAAATCTAAATCCCAATAAAAACATAATATGAGGACTAAGTTAAAAAAATTCACTAACAAAAGAAAAGAAAAAAAAAAGAGATCAAAACACAAAAAAAAAAATTATAAAAACTAGATTACTATTTGTAATCATGTAATCCACGATATTTATAGTGCGAAGGAAAGGTGTTTTTTCCATTGCTTTTAGAATGTGTTTGTTTTTATGGTTGAGATTGAGTTTTGTGCATGAAATTCACTAAAAAATAAGAAAATTTAGTTTTTATGATTGAATTTTATATATAATTATTAGATTATACAGAACCTTAACCTAAAACAAACATAACCTAGTTTAGGGAATTTGTAACGAGTTGCACAAAACCTCGTAAGAAAATGTAAACTTCTTTTAAGGTTGGAATGAGTGGTGCATTGGTCTGGATAACTTGTATACTTACCAAATGTGTAAGTCAATTTAAGTAGGAGGATGAGTATGAGTATGCTCTATCCTCTTGTTTGTTTTTATATTTTAAAATATTTTTAAAATTTTATTTTAAATTAATATTTATTTGATATTTTCAAATTATTTTAAATTTTTAATATATTAATATAAAAAATAATTTTTAAAATATAAAAAAATATTATTTTAATATATTTTTAAATAAAAATTTATTTTAAAAAACAATTAGATTCTCAAACAAGCTACAAAGCGAGGCGGATGTGTAAGATTAATTACAGAGAGTTTGAGACAAGGGCTGTTAGTGTTAGCTTGGAAATCAATACTTATTTAATCTTAAATTCACGTGGATGTATTGGCCTGTGCCATTCCTAGGTTTATGGTTTTCCCGATACCATGTCTGTACGGGCTCTAGGCCTGGGCGAGGAGCAAAAACTCCTCGGCCCATCAAATATTCATTAAATACTATCTAATATTTAACTTATTTAAGGGTGGATTAGAAAAATATTGGTATTTAAGTTTTTTAAAAGTTTTTTATTTAAAAATAATATTTATTTTTTTAATTCAAAAATTTTCTTATGAGGAAATTTTAAAAGTAGTATTATGCTAATTTATTGTAATAAAATTTCTTATTTTTTCCAATATTATTTCTATTTATTATTAAGCAGATATAATTTTTAAGTTTTATATTCAACCTAAAATAATATCTATCTAAAAAATATCAATTCATTCCATTCATTTCGGATAAATATTAATTGAATTCAAGTTTAACTGTGATATATTTTTGTGGCATGTAATGTGACCCACGTACATTTATAAAACCTTGGCATAATTCAATGTATTTATTTTATTATTCACTCGTGTTAATTTAATATGTTATTTTTTTTTAGTTTTTTAAATATTTTTTTTTATTTTTTTAAAGTTAGATTATATTTTTTTTTTGGTTGTTCATTTTGTTTTTAAATTTGTTAAGTTAATTTGATTATATTAAACCAATTTCTGCATGATTTTTGTTCTCTTTTTAAAAATACATTAATATCTGAGGATTTTTTTAACATTTTTTAAAACATTAATTTGACTCCCAATATAGTATAGTATGGGTAAATCAAGAATTATGTTTATAAGATATGTTCTTAGGCTCTTTCATGATGTGATTATCAATCAAAACTAGGGTCTGTAACTATTTTTCACTTTTATTTTTCATGTTCCTTGTTGCACCATTAATTTATGTTAGTGGTTGATGTTTTAGAGTTTTAATTTGTTTTTAATTTTATTTCGTAATTAAACTGGTTGGACAAAAAATATTTAAAAATAAATTTTTTTTTAACTTTGTTATTTTTCGGTCTTGCACCTTCTTTAGAATCTTTTTAATTGAATTGAATTGAATTGAATTATTTTTTTATGAAATCTTACATTTAGAATCATTTTAGATGTCAATAATTAAATTCTAAATTAAATTAAATTTCTAAAAATCATACAGAAACAAATAGAAAATAGCCCATGTGATTGTACAGTGATTTTATTGCCACAGAAGGGTGGAAATTACCATAAAGAATTTAGCTTTAAATTCTCTTAATCTCTTTCCCTTCAATTTTCTCCTTTAAATTTTATATACTTAGTTACTTATTAATTTTTTTTTTTTATCTTTAACCTGTATAACTATGTTCCTAGCAAGCAATGAACTTGAAGTTTCTTTCCGATCATCCCTCTTGTATCTTGGACGAATTTCAGGTAGGATCTCTCTCTCTCCCGGCCCGGATAAATTTTTTTCCCCTCTCCTTGAATATTAACTATTTTGCTTTGATGGTTACAAGTTAGACTTTGTTAATGACTTTCTTTAAAAGGAAACTCTTATCGGATTTATAGCCGGTGCCGCCGTGTGCCACTGCAACGGTTAGAAGGACAATTTATTACTGTAATTTTCTCTATTTGCAGCCACAGAGACGAGGTAAATGGCCTTACTCAGTGCAATAAGCATTTTTGTTTTAATGTTAGACTTTATTATTGACTTTCATTGTCGCTTGCTCGCCTCGCCATGCCATGCATAAGCTCTTTGTTTTTTCTTTTTGGACGAGAACTGAGCGACAACACTTGCCATTTCTCCTGTGAAGTAACCTTTTCACAAATCCAGTTCTTACTTACAGGTACAATCCACTTTCAAATTCATTCCCCACTTTTACGAAAATTATAATTTTTTTATTTTAAAGTTTGATCCGAAAAAACAAATGAAGACTTCAAAAACTAGGTTAAACTTTTATTTTCTTAATCGAATTACAAAATAAAGAGCAGTACTTTATAGTCTTTCTAGTCTGTTTTTGTATTATATTACATTCTAATTGTTTGATAAAATATTGGATTATAATTTTTATTTTATTTTATTTTTATATGAAAATTATGATAATTTTTATGTTGTTTCTAATATATACATTTCAAGGATCTTATTTAGTTCTAACCATTGTTATACGATATCTTTTTAGAATAATCTAAGAATAAAAAAAATTAATATACCGAACCAAATAATATCTATAATATTCATAAAAAAATCAGTTTACCCTAATATATATAATCCTCTCAAGTCCAATTTTGTTTTTAAACAGGTTAGATTTATATTTTATAAAATATTAAAAATTAAATTAGATATAATTAATCTTGTATGACCCAAGTTTAAGTAAGTTTGACTGTAACACCGGACCCAATAATCTTAAAATGTGATAACAAAATAGAAAAAAATTAATATTACATAATGAAATTAAAAAATATATATATTAATCAAAAAGAAAAAAAAACAAAGCAAAGCACTATTCCTATGAATATTGCAGTGCTTTGCGAGGAGGGGCACAATAAAATCCCATCATGAGATCATAATAATCTAATGAAAAGTAAATAAAACAAATCATAAAGTTTAATTCTTAATCAAATCGATATTAAAAGATGAAATTATAAGTAAAAAACTACTTAAGAAAAAGAAAAAAAAATTGAATCAACTGATTTCACCCGCCAGACTAAGTTAACTCGTTAAACTTGGGATCTATATCATGAGAGTGATAAGTAAATAGAAAAAAATAATAATATTAACAAATTAAATTGAACAAAAAATATTAATTAAAAAAAAGCAAAGAAAAAAGCATAAAAAAAACTTATAACTAAAATGTATTTACCTTTCACTGTGGATTTGCACAGTGCAACCCACAGTGAAAGGTTGATCTCTTTTGGTTATAGTTACAGTATTAAAAGATAAAATTAAAAGAAAAAAACACTAATGAAGAAAAGGAAAAAAAATCTAAATCAACTGGATTAACCCGTCAAATCAGGTTAACCTATCAAACTTGAGATTCGTGTCATGAAAGTCTGATAATTAAATAGAAAAAAATTTAATATTAAGAAACTAATTTTAAAAAATTAATAAAAAAAAGAAAAAAGCCAAAAAAAACTAAAAACACTAGTTTTTTCACTATAAACTACACCGTACAGTCCACAGTAAAAGGCTTAAAAAGGGAAAAAAAAAAAGGAAAAAAAATCAAAGGCATATGCCACGAGTTAATTTTTTTTCTTGCATAAAAAAATTCAAAAAAAGCTAAAATCTAAGAATGTTAGGTCTTTCTGCAAAGATATACCCAAGAGCCTTGGCTCTAGCTGTCACGCTTGATCCAAGAGTAATATTTATAATATTAATAATAATATTAAACTTACATCGCTCAAGTTTAATTGAGTCTGACTGCAACACCAGACCCAAGAGCCTTAGATGTGAGTCTGCTTGCAAGGTCATGTCATAAAAGTGTGATAATTAAATAGATTAATTAAAAAACAAAAAAAACCTACAAGAAGAAAAAAAACTAATGAAGAAAAAGAAAAAAAATCTAAATTAACTTGATTAATCCTTCAAACCAGGTTAACCCGTCAAACCTGGGATTCAAATCATAAAAGTTTGATAAATAAATAGGAAAAAAATTGACAGGTTAACCCATCAAACTAGGTTAACCCGTAAAACCTGGGATATATGTTATGAAAGTCTAATAACTAAATAGAAAGAAATTTAATATTAACAAACTAAATTAAATGAAAAAAATTAATTAAAAATAAAAAAAAATTATAGGTTAACTCATCAAATTAAATTAACCTGTCAAACTCGAGATCCATATCATAAAAATTTAATGACTAAATAAAAAAAATTAACATTAATAAATTAAATTAAATAAAAAAAACATTGAAAGAAGGGAAAAAAAAGCCTTAATCATTACACTGTAAACATGTACAGTCCACGTTAAAAGGCGGCTGAGCCATTTTAGTCATAGCTAATTAATTTATAAATATGGGTGCGTTTTGTTCATTTGTGAAAGAAAAACAATAGTAGGCCCCGCGAATTGATTAAGGGTAGTTGAAGACGATTAACATCTCCCACGCGCATTTTCTTGGTCAAGTCGTTCCTAACCCGCACCTGACCTGACACCTGTTTGTCAATATCATTTCATGCAATTTATTTATTTATTTTAATTTCACATCTGAAATCTCATTTATTTATCATTTCTCACTCTTTCCTACCGTTCACTCAGTGTCTGAGTGGCTTAATTTATTTTGTTTTGTGTTGTAAAAATATCTTTTAAATAAATTAATTTTTTTATATTTTTAGATTTGATGTCAAAAATATTTTTTAAAATTTAAAAAATATATTATTTTAGTATATTTTTAAGTAGAATATATTTTAAAAACAAATTATTAAAGTGAAGTGAAGGAGCAAAAATCATGATATTTATATTTAATTTATTAAGGAACTTGAAACTGATAACGATGTCTTTCTTTCATGACAAGACTGCAAGCATCCCCCCTCCTGCACAAACCAGGATAAAATACTCTTCTTTTTTTTTCTCTGTAAGTTGCTGCAAAATCACCGAGATTCTTGCAATTTGCTTTATATCTGAACAAAGTTTGCCGGCCTGCCACAAGCCATATAATCATGAGGAAACAAAAGCATCAATATTCTAAAATTTTCTCAAGCCCGCATTCAACTGCAATTCACAAAGAAAAACTTCTTAGGAATGATTTTTCAAATGTTCGATTTCAGGTTGGTTAAGGGCTTCCAATAGGGTTGCAGCTAATTGGCCGTCCATGGGGGGAAGCAACGATCTTGCGTTTAGCTGCCGCAGTAGAGCTATACTTTCCTGAGGACTGCAAGGAAGATAGCCATTTACGGTGCTTTGCATTCCTCGTGTGTTTTCAGGAACTATGCGCAAAATCCAAGAAGCAGCCTGCGTCGTTTTATGATGTTTTGAAGACCAGATAGGAAGCCTACGTATCTTATTTCTGTCAATTCATTTCAAGACCCCTCTTGTGGTTCCATTCATATTTGAGAAACACAGCCTGTTATTCTGTCGTGTAAAGCGCCGATTCATTTTCCCAGCTTGAAAATTCCCAGAATGCTTAGCCAGTACCCTTTAATTTGAGAGCGAGTTGCGCTAGAACGTCTCCTGGATAGTTACTGTTTAAAATATAAACAAGATAATAGAAAATCCAATCCCTCTATATGCTCGGTGATGACGATTCTTACTTGCTAGTTTATTTTATTTATCTATTTAAATGTTTTTTTTTTTTACGATGTTGAATTTGAATTGTAAATGTGTGAGAATGAGAAAACGGGAATTAAAGAAAATGTACAGTTCAGTTCTTTACGTTGGAAAATCTCTAGCTTAATCTCACATGCTGGGTTTTTTTTTTTTTCCTTTTCAACGGACTTTGATGGAAAATCCAATTAATATTTTTATTATTACTAATATCTATATAAATTTTCAATGGTCATTATATTAGCAATTACATTATTCAAACTTAAAACTATAAAAAAAATAAATCTTTTAATTTCAAATTTTTAGATTATTTTTAATAAGACAAGTGATCAAGAAGAGTTAAAGGTCTAAATTGCAATCAAGTCAGAATCGAGGGACTAACTAAAAAACTATATCACTCAAAAGAGGAATATAAAAAATAGTCGAGAGAGAGAGAGAGCGCGGTGGGGCGGGGGCGGGGGCGGGGGCAGTTGAGCATTATGCAAATGGAGACAAAGGCAGCATTCAAATGTCGGCCTAACAACCATAATTATTATAAAGATTGACCCAGGGCTCATTCAATCCAAGGCCTGGAATGGATTATAGGTGGAATAGTGGATGGATTCAAGCTTAGATTTATTTTTTTCCAAGTCTGTAACAATTTTTTCATCGACCCAACTCGAAATAAACGGCAAACCAGCTGGTTACCGGGTTGATTCGCCGGTCAGTCCAACTCCTATAAGGAGGTTATCGAACAATAGGAAAGCAACAGAAGTAACCCGTTAAAAAAATACACAAAGCTTTGAAGCATTCAACTACTAATCTCTATATGACAAGACAGATTACTACTACTATACTCTCTCTTTTTTCCTCCTCCACCTCCTCTCATAGAATTCCACGCCCAGATCAGAAACATCTTCGTGTTTGTCAATCTATTCAATGATTGAGAAACCAAACACAGTTTGAGTATTGTTGACTTTGTTATATACAGAAAGCAGTTCAAGCTTTACACATCAAAATATCTCTTGATTTGTCTATTCGATTGATCATCGATAGAGTGGTCCTGTTTTGTTTTTGTTTTCCATAAAGAATGGGAAAGAAACGTGTAATGGTGCCGGCTGAGGACGTCGACTTGTCTGCTGTCAAGTACCAGCATGAAGCAATCCAAGGTTTTCTTTGCATTTTCCTCGTGGATTTTATTTATTTGTGTGTATCATGAATTTATTTGTTTGTTTTTTTAAAAAAAAAATTTACAGCTCCGCATTTGACTGGATTGAAATTTAAGCTGTTTGTAAAGTTACTTGAGACTCCGCTTGTTGGTCCTTTGATTATATCACATTTGAAGAAGGAGAACAAGATAGTTGAGGTCTGCTTCTTATTTTTTTTCAAAGTATTATGTTGATTTTTGCGTCATGAAGGAGACAGTTGATTAAAAGTGCTCTAAATGTTTCCTTGTTTGTTAATGCCAGTTGCTGCAAAAAACTGTGATACCGGAAGCGCCTATGTATAAACCTGAATATCCTCCACAAGGTTTTTTTTCACTATACTGATGCTTAATGATTTGTTAGTCTCTACTTGTGACACTGATGCTGTTAGTATGAATGTGCTTACAGAACCAGAACCTGGCGTTGTCGTTGTGGATGAAGATGGAAAACCAGAAGACCGGGTAGAGGTAGCTATGAACTGCCTTCCTCCTTATAATTCTGCCAGCTGCTGGAATGAGGACTTGGCTCCACCGTTTAGGTATTGGAAGATACGCGATTATGCACATGCTTATCGGTCCCATTTTGTTACTCCATCTATGGTAAGTGGCTAAAGGTTCAGTTTCGTTCTTTTTTTTTTTTTCTTTTAACAAATTTCAGAGGATCTCACATTTGTCTTGCAGGTTGCTGAGAAGATCATCTCAGTTATAGAAGAATTCAACAAAAAGGATCCCCCAATGCCATTATTGATTTCTTTTGATGCTGAAGAAGTCAGGAAACAAGCTGCAGCTTCTACAAAGAGATTTGAGGAAGGTATTGCTAAATTACATTTGATAATATATACTGGTTTCCAGATACACCGTGGTAGACTTTTGGATTTACAGATAAGCTGTGGTAAAACCTAAACTGCAATTAATCATCTTATGTGCTTTGTGGGTTGCTGACTGTGTAGGAAGTCCAATATCCATCCTGGATGGCATTTTCATCGCAATCAAGGATGATATAGATTTGTATCCGCATCCATCCAAGGGTACATAATGGCACCTCTTTACCTGATTTCTCCACATATTTTGTAAAGATTCTTAAAAGTCTAGGTAAAACTTGATCTTTGATGACAGGTGGGACAACATGGATGCATGAGGTCCGCCCTGTGGAAGAGGACGCGGTTAGTGTTTCTAGACTGCGTTGCTGTGGCGTGATATTTGCAGGCAAGGCAAATATGCATGAGTTTGGCATGGGTACTACTGGGAATAATCCAAATTATGGGTCAGTTCATTAAACTTCCTAATGGATGTTATTCGTTATTGCATGATTAACTAATTCTTTTAGTTTTTAGTTAATAATTACAATTTTATGGTGCAGAACAACGAGAAACCCTCATGCATTGGATAGGTACACAGGCGGATCTTCCTCAGGCCCGGCAGCAATTGTAGCCTCTGGTCTATGCTCTGCTGCCGTGGGAACTGATGGTGGAGGTTGTGCAGATATTTTTGTTAGTCTAGCTTGTGATTGGTTTTAACAATACACTAATTGTGTACGTTTTGATTTAATGAAAGAAATGCAGGTTCAATCCGCATTCCCTCTTCTCTCTGTGGTGTAGTGGGTTTGAAAACAACATATGGTCGGACAAACATCAGAGGGTAAGCTTTTTATGATTGTTCCATTGTTGCAAGTTATTACCAGCTTTGGTGTTCCTGTGTTTCTTGACAGTACTCTTTTAAGACTTGATTAAATAAAAAAGGGCAAAAAATGAATGGCGTGGATGACTTGTTATGAAAAGTTTAGTTTTCAGACACTAGAGATTTCTTTAGCCCTAACTCTTTCTTGGTGATATAATGATGTAGTTCCTTATATGATTATGGGACCGTGGAAATTATCGGACCAATTGCATCTTCTGTGGAGGATGTCATGCTTGTGTAAGTATTTCAATCTTGTTAATGGATTTTACTGGCTAGAGAGTTATCTGTAAGCAGTCAGACCATACATATATATCTGTATTGTGGTTGAGCAAGCTGCTGTATTTTTTTCGGCTGAAAATTCACTTAGGTAACACAAACTGTGTGCTTCTCATTGACCGCATGGCTTCAAAATATTTGCTAAATACATGTATTCTATATAGAAAGAGATATCATCCATTGCTGAACATGTTCATTACTAGTCTGCTACCCTTACTCATTAGAAGATATTCCAGCTGATAAAAATGAAAAGGAGGGGAAGAGAAAATACACTGTTTGAATTCTTGGTGTAATTTGTGGTTGCATTCATTATACTCGCTAAAGCCAAGACATGGACTTGGTTGATGTTTGAATTTTTGATGAAATGAACAGTTGATTTCAATGTTTTCTTGGTTAAAAAAAAAATAACCTTATAATCTGTTGATTTATCAGGTATGCAGCAATTTTGGGCTCCAATCCTGCAGATAGGATCAGTTTGAATCCGGTAATTTCATAAAAATCATCATCTGTCTAAAAAATAAAAAATCTACTCTAGTCACTCTACCAGCTCCCCCTTGATCTTTTGAAGTTTGACTCCTTTCACCACAAATAACACATCAATTAGTTTCTGTGGTTTCCTGCTTTCATGAGCTGACAAGCTTTTTATTTCTGAAACTTGTAGAGATCTTGAGTTTATAGTCATCGTTGTCTGTGTCTAAATCCACACATTGGTGTTCATTTTCGTTATAATTCACTCTGCTATTCTGCCTGTTATTAAGATTCATGAGACTTGTTTGCCTATTCTTTCACGCATTGTTGTTCATCTTTACTCCATGCATCTTGTGGGAAACCTTAATGTTCCAAGTATATAGTTCTGACACAGATGTTACATCCTTTGCACTGCATTCACATATTTTAGACTTTTAACTGAAGCTAATGATTCCTTATAACTTCTAACTACTTGTTAGGATGCAGTTTTCTTGCTATCTACTTTCTTTATAATGCTGTGCATGTCCTTTGTAGTCACCTCCTTGTTTGCCAAATTTGTCATCATGTGACGGTGCAGATGCTTTAGGATCATTGCGACTGGGAAAATATACTGCGGTGATTCCATTTCTCTTTTAATTTTAAGTGGATTGATTCAATGTTTAAACAATCAAAAGTGTAGTTTTGAGTAAAATTATTATTATCCTGCAGTGGTTTAATGATGTACAGTCAACTGATGTCTCTGATACATGTGAGGATATGCTTAACCTTTTATCCAAAACACATGGGTGTGAAGTAAGTCCACATAATGCACTCCGTTTTAAATCCATTCTTACCATATAATCTGATTGGAATAATTGTTTTTATATATACATAATCGATCTCCTCATATACTGAGAATGAAATTTTCTTGGAATATGGTTCAAGATGGTAGAGATTGTCATACCTGAGATGCAAGAGATGCGCACTGCTCATCTTCTTTCAATTGGATCTGAGTTTATACAGTCACTGATTCCTGATATTGAGGATGGGTAAATCTCTTGCCTCTCCTGAAGAGTACATTAATAGATTGACAACAGAACCAAAAATCATTTGAGAACCCATCAAATGCATAATTAGAACCACTCAAGAAGATCATTGTCATTGCTGAATTTACACAGGTAAGAAATTTTGGATTAATAGTGATATCCTGTTCTTTCTTATTCTTTTGTAGGAAAGGTGTGAGGTTGAACTACGATTCCCGTACTAATGTTGCACTTTTTCGATCATTCAGTGCATCAGACTACATTGCTGCCCAGTGTCTTAGGTGGGGATAACAAGAACAATCTCTAGATTTTCATTTGAGATACAAAGTCGATACATGTGCTTTTGATATTTTTGAAGTTTCTAATTTTATAGCTCGAGTTTCTGAAGGTCTACATCTATTAGAGGTATCACATGACTAATTATATCTAACTAAAATGCGAATTATCCTTAATGTTCATCATGCTTGATAAAGAGGAAGTAGCTCTACTTCATAGCATGTCTTTAAGCCATCAAGATGGAATTCTAGCCCATTTCAATTGTGAATTTGCTTTGGTATAGGGTGCTCCTATAATGCACCTCGCCTTTTCACACATGGTAGCATTCTGACAGAGAATTCCTCTTGCTTCTCTTCTCTCCCCATTTCTTGCAGTCCCACTTCACATTCAAGTCTAGATGTACATAGTTGTGGAACTCTTATTCGTAATTGGTGTTCTTTACCTTCTAAAGTAAAGCAAGCAACCAGTTATTGGTAGGATGTACTTGAAGCTGTATCAGACACATTTCTATATCAGCTGCATGGTCTTGTAATCTAGTTTCTTGTACTGTCAAGGAGTTGTCAATTTTGACAAAAACTTTTAAATAGTAGATAGTAACATTTTCTAAAAACTCGTCGAGCTCTAGAGCAATGTTACATATCTAAATTCCTGAACAAATAGGTATTGATTCTCATTGTTGTCTTTCCTCATTCCCATTCCTACGTTCTTCATATTTAGGGTCTCGTATTGCAATTACTTGATGAGAGAGTTTTATCTTTTATCTGAATAAATGACACGTGATATCTGGGTTTAGTAGTTCCGGCAAATCATGTAGCTTCCTATGTTCATTGAAAAAAATATATAATGGTTATGTTAGGTGTTGTTATTTTCTAAATTATATGTTTGAGCGTTTTAGTTGGATGCATTTCTTACTTTTTAATCTGATTCCATCAGGCGAAGACTAATGTACCATCATATGGAGATTTTCAAAAAGGTTGATGTCATAGTGACACCAACAACTGGGTATGCAAGTTTTACTATTATCAAGAGTATATTGTTCTTTCACAGTAAAGTCATTATTTGCAAACTCAATCAATGAACCTAACCGGGTGGATTTTACTTCTATCCATTAAAACATTTGAGTTTCAATTTTCTTTCTTTGTTTTATTATCATCATTATTATTATTTTGTATAATATTACTGGTGCCATAAGAGATCTCGGTGATTTACATAAGCATTGACTTGCATATTGATTTCTTGATTCACTCTAATACTTTACATGATGGGAAAAGAATGTCATTTTCGTTCAAAATTGAGTCGTTACCTCAAGTTCTATGCACTTTTTGGAAGAAGATGCTCCTGCTACACTTGTTGTTGATCATGCACCACTTATACGGAACCTCTGCATGTTGTGTTTAAGTTGAAATGAGGTCTTCTTTTTCTTTGGGATTAACAGCATGACAGCACCCAAAATACCTTCCGGTGCTCTTAGCTATGGAGAGACAAATTTGCAGGTTACAGGTTTGTCCATTGATGCTCATCTTTTGTAACAAAAACTAGAGCACCCCGCAACAGGAGGGCATTCAACTAGTTTTCTTGTACAATCGTATTCTATATTAATGAATGAACTCTTGCATTCAGGTTACCTTATGCGCTTTATTGTTGCTGCAAATCTTCTTGGTTTCCCCGCCATTTCTATACCTGTGAGTAGTTCTTTTCCCTGGAAAAATATCGTGAATCATTTTTATTTTTATTTACATCTTACATATTCATTCCATATCCCATTTACTCCATTATTTCTCGTAATTCATGGTATCTCTATGCATCACTAAAATCCAAGTGCAATTGGTAAATTTCTGAAACAAGGACGATGGCCTGTCATAAGTCATGCAGCCGGGAGCAAACCAAAACATCAATATCTATATATTTTTTTATGTAGTTCATCCTCGGTAAGCGCTGCATAATGACACACCATCCAATATGGTCAATTTTCAGGTTGGTTATGATAAACAAGGGCTCCCGATTGGGTTGCAGCTAATTGGCAGGCCATGGGGTGAAGCAACACTGTTGCGTTTAGCTTCTGCAGTAGAGGTATAATTTCTTGAGGCCTGAGAAGAAATAGCCACTTACTTCGTGATTGATGTTTAGTCGTTTAATATAATGTTTTTATGTTTCCAGGAACTATATGCGAAACCTAAGAAGCGGCCCGCATCATTTTATGATGTTTTGAAGACTAAATAAAACATTGCATCTACCTTCTATCCCTTTGTACTTCCTTCTCATGATTGAAAAAGACAGTTTGTTACCATACTTTAATAACAACTGATCCTTTTTCATACAAGTTCGTCAACAAATTGTCATTGTCTACAACTCAGGTCTATTATTGATCGTGGGGTAGTTCCAAACCCAAATGTGGATATAAATAATGTTTATATCCGAAATGCAATGGCAAACACAGATAGAGACAGTGACCCAAATTGAGTGTTGATTTAACTGCAAAAGCTTTTGGTAAACGCTTTGACAGGTTTCGATTTCACTGTACCCCGCCAGGCCGGAATGCACCCTAGTCTTGTCTATTTCCTACATGTTTCAAATAACATGACTCCCGACTGGGAATGCATCCCAGTTACAGGTAACAGGGGTGAACAAATCAATAGCCACAGTTTTCCAAGAAAGCCAAACATCTAATTTATAATGCTCAAATCAATTTCAATCTGTTCATCACCTAAATTGAATTGGGTGCTTCCTCCTCCCCAACATCACTAGGGAAATCCAGCCCGGATGGAATCTTTCCAGGATAGTTAGTCGTTGAAACATCTGATCCAATCATACTGGAGAAAGAACACAAACTCATATAAGAAGCTGTAAAGATAGCACGATTCATTATACTTTATTAAAGATTACCAACTCACCTTCTGTCAACAATGACCATAGATCGAAGCTCGCAATTAGCAAAGCTGCAAGTAAAAGAAGTCATTTCTTATTTTAGGAAAGGATTGTACATTAAAAGAAATTTAATTTGATATCAAGTGCAGTCCAATTAAATACTGCAAGAAAGTTCCTGCCCTAAACTGCAGCGCGTATCATATTAGAACATAAGACGCATAAGAAAAGCATGAGAATAAGGCAGTAGGGCACCAATAGGGAAGGTAAAGATTTTCAGTTCAAATTCATTGGCCAAAATATACATTCCTTTTCAGCTCAAATTCATGCAGAAAGGAAAAAAAGTAACCAATAACTTCTAGTGGAGAAGATTGCAGGAAAAAAATGGAAGAATAAATTGTTGTTAATAACCCATGAAAAAACATCAGAAAACTCTAGGAGTTCAGAAGAGCCATTGCTCGCTGCAATGGTAGAAGCAAGGCATGCAACCACGTGGTGGCAGCTTCAAATTTTGAGCAGCCACATAATGCGAAATTGCTAAAAGTCAACTCCAACTTCTCCAATGGCATGTGCACCTAGCAGGCTAAGAATTTTGTGATTAAAGAATGCCATTTATATGCAAAAGCTAAAATAGCAGGTAGCTTACCGTGTGCCCATTTCTTTCTTCACCGATGGATGACAGTCATTTCCAAATGCACGTAGTGTATGAACCAAAAACCCGCTATGGGTAACAATGGCTATCTCCTTCTCTTTCCTTGTCCACAGCCTGACAAGTGAATGGTTGTGGCCCAAGGCACATGTTAGATAAATCTACAACAAATTCCACACATAGGAAAACACAAGTTTTTTTATTAAAGTTTTTTGCAGAGATTTTATTGCAAGATCAAAGCAACAATATCTGAAATTAGAAGTTCAAAATTGCACATGACAGCAAATTGAATAACAAATAATATCAAGCAAAACCCATAAAGTCTGATGAAAAGCAACCTCATTCTAGTCACTTAGATGGTGAAGCGTAGATAAAACATAAGAGCCTATACAGAAACAATGGCATATCAATGGAGAGCAAGTATTCACCAGTTTAAAAACTTCAGTCCCCTTGCAGCCAGTTCTTCAGTTGTCTCTCTCACATCGGCCTTCCACAGTACATCCTCATCAGTTTCTATCTGAACAGAACATCAAAAGGTTATTTAGTTTAAAAGTCATGAAAATAACGAGGATTTAACCTCAACTAAATAGCCACCAAAGCTAACATGCACAGTAAATGAATTTATAACTGTTACTTTATCACTTTATCTTATACATCCAAGTACTTGCCAGTGAAAAGTCAACTGCAGGAAAAAGAAATTGATACTCGCTGACATTGTGTCTCTTGTCACAAGGATGTACACCCTGCAACCCATAGGACACATAAGAGAACTGTGTAAGGCTTTATTATTCTTTAGTTTCCATCTGCGTGTGAGAAAATATGAAATCATTAAAAACTAAGTTTATAGGAGCTTAAAGAGTTCTTTTAATGCATAGAAGTGAATGAACTTTAGAATCAAGGTCAATGCCAATTTTTCTCAAATAAAGCATCAATTATTCTCTGCAGAACTTAGAAATGTGGAACTCGTTCAGTTAGAAGTATCTGGTATTTCAAGAAAAAAAAAAGTACACTAGACGTACAAAATGTTCTCGACAATCTTCTACTGCAATGAATGGCGGCGAATTGAGACTTGAAATTGCTTCTCGACCACTGTTTCCAACATTTGCCACCATTAGTGGAAGTGCATTCATCCCATCCGTGTAGCCCTCCCCACCAAAAACTCCAACAGCTGTTTGCAATGTCCTGCACGCCACAGTGATCAAAATTTTACTAAATGAACATCTCGGAAAAGAAGAATAAGGGAATGAGGAAGTGTCTAATGATCAAAAGCAAAGAATAGAAAAATACAGGTAGTAAATTGAGAATATATTCTCCCTTCTGAAGCCTATTGCTTCTAGTTGCATGCATAAATGAGAATTTATGGCCCTCGTTAATAGTTAGAAGCTTGATTAATCTAGAACTTGACATAAGATCAATTTTGACCAGAAAAGAGCTGCATTTATCAACAAAAGAAATCCCATCTATCCATACTGAAATGAGTGAAAATATATCCATAAAGTCACTACCTGAGCAATGGGGATGTAACAACTAATTCAACCCTCTTGGAGAGCCCAGATGCATGGACATGCTTCCGCAAATAATTAACCTATAACAAAAGCAAAAACTTCTTTTATGAGATATCTTCCTTTATAGAACAAAATTCAGTTCAGGACTAGTATGAATCGAATGAGTTTCCTCTCATATGAAATGTGATTGATTGGTGTGCTACCTGCTGCCAGCCTAGTTGAGTGAGGGGAGCATCTAAATATTCAGGATTCAAGTATGCTTTGTAGTTCTTTTCTCCCTCGACATTATGCAATCCTTGTGCATGCCTCACCTGGATGCAAGGTTTTGTAAGACCAAAAAAAATGCCCTGATGTCAGCGCAAAAGCCAAAAAAGAAGGCAATCTTTTACATCCTTCGTTCATTCAGACCAAATACACAGCAGATTCATATCCAAAGTTGACACAGTAACATAATTTATGAAACAAGAATCTCGATACCAACCACATGAATTGTTTTGCAGCGGTGCAATGGATACAAACTTGGATCTGGACCACTATCCATAATCTGCAACTTAACCAAGTAAAAACAGTCCAAGCGCTCACCGGTTCAGCTTCGGGAGGACAAAAAAATGATACGAACTAGTTAAAAGAGCGCAATCAACTAAATCAGTAATCGGTTTCATAAATGAACTACAATAGGCATAAAACATAGGCACAAGTAAAGTTGAAGTTTCTCTAAGCAGATTCAAAATTGAAACAGGAATCAAGTGTAAATTCATCAACATTACCTCATAAAGAAGGAAAAAAAATATCGTACAATCATGCTAAATAAAGAAATTAAAGAACGGCCGCATTTCTCTACAGACAGAAAGAAAGAAAAAGAACAGAGAGAGAACATCACACGATTACCAAAGCGACGAATAAAGAAAATAGAAGTGGAGGAGATGGGGATTTATTGACTGAAAAAGGAAAGAAACAGACAGAGACAGGCAAGTCATACATGTAAAATATATATGCAATAAGGTTTTAGGGATAGTGTTGTGTTCTTAGTTCTTACCAGAGAGGGGAGGAGCGTTTGACAGTCGCAGTGACGGTCACTCCAGAATTATAGCGTTCCTGTTTAACCGCCGTTTTATTATTTTTTAAAATTTGTTTTTGTTTAAAATTAATTTTTTAAAAAAATATTTTCATGTGGTTTTGATATTACAAAATCAAAAGTATTTTTTAAATTAAAAACATTTTAAAATCACTCTTTAGCTGTCCCTAAAAATGTCAGGGAAACACTACTTTCTTTTTAATTTTTCCTATTAATAATAGCTCGACTGTCTGCCTGATATAATATCTCTGTGCTCATCCCCGTGTCGAGACTCACTTGAATACAGCCTCGATTTCTTTTATTTTAGCCTGTTTTTAAGTCCACCTGCA
>Ga0325414_1000291_pt1 | contig 37308 bp, 16 predicted proteins | sample PopdelMetagenome_8_FD_206183 | JGI IMG/M metagenome (GOLD analysis project Ga0325414, IMG submission 206183) | Populus deltoides microbial communities from Bellville, Georgia, United States - Leaf-PdKOR-R3 | ecosystem: Host-associated > Plants > Phyllosphere > Phylloplane/Leaf | place: USA... | reverse complement strand
GTTATGGATAAAATGATGGTTAGTTTTATCTTTTAATAAATTAAAAAAAAATTAAAAAATCATTGATGCATGTTGGGCACATGTCAGCCATCTTTGAATGATACATGCTGACTAATTTTGACAGCCAAAAATATCATTATGAGATGTCTTTAGATTTGTCTCAGTATCTTTTCCATATAACAATGGTGTGAGTAGAAAATAGGGTTCTAGTTTGATTTAGGCAGCCATTTTTTCTCTCTCTCTCTCTTCACGTTTCTCTGTAATTTTTCAAATCAACCTCTTACCTTCCTTTTGTTTTTTATTTAGTCCTTGATCTTTTGTTTGATATTTGTTTTATTTCAAATAACTTATGCAAATAAAAAATTTGTTCCAATTTCATCCTTATTTATTTTTTTTACTTCTCTTTATTTTTTATTTAGTTCTTGATTTTTGGTTGATATTTGTTTTATTTGAAATAACTTATAAAAATAAAAATTTGTTTCAATTTCATCTTCATTTGATTTTCTAAATTTGTCTAATTTGGTCCTCATTTTTTAAATTGTTATTTATGTCATCCGAGATAATTTTTATAATGTTTTTTTTTTGCAATTTCACCCTTGATTATTTTTTTCCTATAGGATTTTATCATCATTCTTTTGATTGTATTTTTTTTTTTTTGCTTTGCCAAATTTTTTAGTTTAGTATCTTTTTTACACTATATTTTATCATTCAATATTAAATTAATTTGAATTTGATTGATGTGGATTTGAGCTTTTTGGTTAAGCTCATTTTGGAATTTCACCTGCTGTTGTTTGGAAAATCAACCCAATTTAAGGATGCTCACTAAGGGTTGCTTTAGTTTTTTCTTTACCATTCTTTTAAACTAATATTTTTTCATTCTTATCATTTGATATTTATTTTATTGGAGGTTGACCTCTGTGTTTTTCTTATATATATGCTTTCTGCATCCTTTGTTTATTTATTTGGCTGAGTTATCTGAGGTCTTTATTTTTTGTTCTTTGTTAAATATATTTTCTTGAAATAACTTTTTTTTCTTGCATTAAATAGAATCAATTGATTGAATATAAATATATACTCACTTTATTGTGTTTTATCTGGTTTGCTTTTTTAGAGTATTGCTCTAGCAAACCATGTGGCTTATTTTGATGTCGTCTTGCATCCTTTTGCAATGGAGTTTGAATCATCTCAGCAAACTTTTTTGTTGTTGTAGGTGATGTCCAAGATGGAGTGGCGATGGTTCTTCAATGATCTTTCATTTCTTCTCTTTATAGGTATGATATCGATGATTCAATTTTTTAATTGTCCCAACATAACCTAATGACTTGGCAAGTCTTAAAACAACTCGGACGGGCTGTAAAAACATGATTTGGCTTTTAAAAAATAATCAAGATGACATATTTTTAAAACACTAATACTACAATATACTGGATTTACCCGAGTTTACTTGTCAAACCGTGACCAAGTCATGGACTCCACTGAGTTTAATAATTTTTTTTTGTGAAACTATTTTTTATTTATTTATATGATAAAAAAATAGACACTCAAAAAATCAAACACCAATCCAATATTGGAATATTTATTTAAGGCATAAAAAATAAACTCTTATTGTCTAATGGAATTCATTGACACTAAGATCAACAATTTTTATTGTCAAATTGGGGTGGAATGATGACTTTCTCTTTCCTTTACCTTTTTCAAGTGATCTTTTTCTCTCATCTCTCAAACTCAAGGACTAAAATGCTAAGAAAATAAACTTTTAAACCAAAATAAAAATAATAAAAACTAAAGGATCATAGAGGAAGAAAAGAAAAATTAGGTGAACTAAATAGAGTTTTTTCTAGCGAATTTGAGATTGTTCATGGGATTTCTCATTATTTTACACTTTGTTTTTTTTTCCTTCCTTAAAGTTTTAAGAAATTGGTCATTAATTTAGAGATAGAAAGCTTCAATAAAAAAATATTTAAGGATAAAATTGAAAAAATCGTGATACTATGAATTATTACGGTGATTTATCTAACTGTTTTAATATATTTTTTTAATTTACATCAATTAAGCAAATAAATATTTTTTAAAAAAGTGAATTTGAAAAATAACCCAGAAATGAGTTGACATTCTTCATCAAATTCAAACAAAAAACATATTTGACCTGTAATGTTTCTTATTTTGTTTCTAGACCTTGTTTGTGGGTTTAGATCTTTTGTCTAGGAAGGCTGGCCCATAAGGATGAGTTGAGCTCGTCCTTTAAATAAAGCGGTATTTGGCAAGTCCAGTTTTTAAAAAAGAAAATGTGTATTTTTTTTCTTAAGACGTGTTTGCCAAATACGACCTTAAGTAATATTCTAAGTCTCTCTTTTGTTGTTAAGAGCGTGTTTGACAAACACGCTCAACTGATTTTCCAGTAGTGTTTTTTTTTTATCTTTTTACCACACGAACCCTGAATAATTTCCAAAAAAATATGAAAAAAATTAAAGGATCTTTTTAAAATTCTTTTTGGATCCCTCATGTTTTTTCCAACCATGTTATTTAATATTTGTGTTGTAGACCTATATTATAAGATATTGACTCAATATTAAATATATCTTCTATTTTTTAAAAAAAATTTCAGAAAATTACACAAAAATGAAAATTCTCTTATTAAAATAAAAATACAAAAATGTGTTTTTATTTGTGTGCAAATGGCCAAATATCTCAAAAATAAATTATATTTGCATATTATAGCATATTAAAAAATAACAAAAAATACTCCTTTTGTTTTACATGCGCATTGAATTTAATAACTGATTTCTTAAAGTCATGAGAACTTGATTTATATTTTAAAAAAATATAAAAAATTATTATTATTTTTTAATAAACGAGACTATGAACTTAAACAAGTTCATTGTTGTGTTTAAATAATGAGCTATTCACATAACTCTTAACTCTAGGATTCAAAGTAAAACACATTGTCCCCAACTTTCGGCCGAACCTTTATATAAGACATATGCCCATAATATCTCTACTCATGCGTGTAACTATTATTCAATAACTACCCGAGTTCAGAATTGTTCATCACTTCTCCTTCGCACTTCACCAGCTTAGCTAGTAAAGAATCATCAGAGCTGTGGGAAGACACACGACAAGCAGATCTGATTGATTTATCTTGTCAGTATCAGAGCACTTTCATTACTATTCTGCCGATACTGACTAGCGACAAAGCACTTCGATTCTTCCTTTAGGTATCTACTTGTTGAATGTGTCCTGTGATCTTGGCCCCCAAAAAGGACCTTGAATTCACTAATGGCAGCCCTCCGTGCCTTGTTCTGTGATGGCTGTCTTAAATTTGATTAGGTGGCACCCACTTAGGTTAAGTGTCCACTCCCGTGATAGTTTATTGAATGATGCTTCCCTATACCATACATACATACATACATACATACATACATACATGTTTATGAATGATTGATGGTACTCTCACTGTTGGATGATTGGGTGCCATTACCATATATATATATATATATATATATATATTATCAAGGTAGTGGGGCCAGAAATAATGCGCTGTTTTTAGGTGAAATTGTTGACGCTGTCCCAAGCTGGAACACTCAAGACAAATATTTCATGGGCTTTGATGATGGGAATATTATTTATTTAAAAATATTTAGAAATGATTTTTTAAAATTTATTTTTAATATTAATGCGTGAAAGCAATCTAAAAATATATAAAATCAGATAAACTTCTTTTAAAATACTTTTTTAAAATAAAATAAAATAAAAAAACTAAAAAACAATGTCCTCTCCATTAAATTTTCATGTGCAGGGAATGGGCAACTCCATTAAATGGTTTCTGGATGAAAGGCTATTTTTGGTTTTTTCTTTCCTTTCTTTTGATGCTCAGATGCGTGACTTCTCTTCCACCATGTTTGTTCTCTTGTCTTTGCTGGGATAAGGAGAGGGAGGATTGCAAGGAGGAGGGACGTGTTTTTAGGAAGGAGTAGAGAGGGTGATTCAAATTGTCCGATGTTGGGTTTCTAAGGTTCTGCCTTTCAAAACCACTGGTCGGGATTGTGTGGCCGGTGAGGTTCACCGGTGAATGGAGCACAACCAACCCGGAGAGATCTTTCCTGCCGGTGTTGTTCTGCAACTCTTTTTTCCTATCTATTTATTTTCTCTTCAGTCTCTCCAGCTCATGAATTTGTTAGTCCCAAACCTTAATTAGACTCATAAATCCATGTTTTTTCAATTAGCATCTCGGTTTGTTTGGTGACTGGGTGGATTGGATTGCTTAAACTGTAACCTAAATTTGATGTCAAGCGTACACTGCAGCCTCGATTTCAAGAATGAAATTTCTTTAGGAGAGGTAAATATAAACCCCACATAAATATACATTGAATTAATGAGATATTGTTAAGTCAAAATGAGAATTATGAATTTTAAATTTAAATCTATAATATTGACAAAATCAATAACAAGTTACAATGGATAGAGGAATAAAAAAAAAAAAAAAGATATATAAACATGTTTTGACAAATCTATGATAAGTGGGGTAATATTGAATTTAATGAGTATATATTAAGGTAAAATTTCATGATGATCTAAGTAAATAAATTAATGCATGAAATTCAAATTTTAGCGTAAAAGACACTGACTGTCTGGTTTTACAATATCGATCATATCTCTCAATTCGATCATTGAATCGGGATAAATTTTTTTTAGGAATCTCCATACTTATTGTTTTATCCTATGTTAAATTTTCATGTCAAACGGCTTTGCGAGAGTACTTACATTCGGGTAAAATAAAGATAACACGAGTCATTAATAAGGGCATCTTGGTAATTTTATTAAAATAATAGGGTATTTTAATTTTATTAGATTCGGGCAATGAAACTAGTTACCTGTTAATGAGGCTAACGACTGGTAATATGTAGAGGAACTAGTAACCCCGTAATGGAGCTAGTACATGGTAATGAGCAGTGGAATTAGTTATCTGGTAATGGGTGATGGAACTAGTGCCTAGTATTGAGCGGTGGAACTAGTTACCCGGTAATGGGGCTAATGCCTGATAATAGACGTAAGAAATAATTAGCCGGTAATGAGCTAGTGACATCAATTTTTTCTAACGATCAAGATATTTAATTTGAGTTAAATTGACTTGTGTGGAGTTACTATTGTTAAGATGATCAACCTGTCAGACTATAAATGAAATGTTGAATGAAACCTAATTGTTAAATAAAAAAGGTAAATTGTGTTTATGTTATGAATTATTGAATAAATAAAAAATTAAATTGATAAAAATCTAATCCTTGTAAAGGATAGAAACGAAGATTGTATTGCCTGGGAAGTAAGAATAAAAGTTCATTGACCATAATGTGTGTTGTACAATTGAGGAATTCAATGGTATACGTGTGTTGTATTTTGAATTATTTGATGAATTGTAATTGATATAATTTGAGAATCGTGTACTGTGCACATGGAGGATGTCAAAGAAATTATTATTCATAACATAAATATGTTGTATTAAGGTTGTGTTGTTGCTAACATGATAAGAATTTGGTGTCAATTATAACAATGCAATGAGTTTCTAATGGCAATGACGAGACGACGTACAACAATAACTACCAATTGTTATGCCAAATGTATCACTAAGCGAATGTGCAACTATCAAACCATTTGTTTTTCTATTCGGTTTGTCTTCAATAGGCCAACTAATCTAAACTACTAATCTACAAAACAACTATTAAAAAAGAAGTTCTACATAGCTATTGATCTCGTTACCCCAACCAAGTGCTACTCCGATCTCGCCGCTAGTAATGTTGTTTAAACATTGAAGACACATGAAAACATTGTGTTATAATATTTTAAATATAAAGAAAATAAATTACCAAGGTTAAGATTTTGTTTACACTAGATATGTGGTATTCAGTAATAAGTTAGTCAGTTACTATTTAGAATGATGTGAGAAAATAAATGGAGAATTTTATAATTAGTCAGCCATATGAGTGATGGATAATGAGATTTTACCTTAATGATAGTGGCTAGATGATAATAGGTTTTTGAATTAAACAGATTGATTAATTGATATATGTATAACATTCATACTATTTGAGATGGAACTCATATGAATATTAGGAAAGTAATGGTAAATTTTGTGGAAAATGAAGTAGTCGTGTGGCTACTCGCGTGATCGAGTTGGAATATGATTTAAGATGGTGGGATCGAATGTGTGTGTGTGTGTGTGTGTAGTTGTGCATGTATGATTTACATGTTGTGAAAATTTAGGTAGCTTCTATGTTAAGGGGAGATTTTATTGAAAATCTAAAAGAAATATTGGAATGTGCCGTAAATGGGCACAAGAAATATTTAAGTTGAATATATTTATAAGCTAAAATTGAGCCGGAAACATAACGAGTTTAATGATTTATATGGTTAAGACATAATGGGTATAATAGATGTTGGGATTAGAATTGATATTGAATAAAAAATAAAGAGAAAGATGATATAATAGATGTTATAACAAATTAAATGCACTTATGAAGTGAAACGAAATGCAGAATGAATATGAGGTGTAAAAGAACACAATATGAAAATGCTAAAATAAATCTGATAAATTAATAAGATGAAACAAATAATCATATTGAGTGCAGCTAAGCTAGATCGCAATTGTATGAGTCACTACAAGGTGACTAAGATAGTTTGATGTTTATAATGATGAATAGAGAACATAACAGTAGTTATGAAGAATATACTAAGTCTAAGAACTGATACAACTTTGAGGAGTTCACGGAAAAACTAAAAAAATAGGTCCTGCTTGTATAGTTAGTAAACATTAGCAATTACGATGATGCAAATGTTTATTATGAATTTTGTAGTTGATTAAGTGTTTCAAATATTTTTCCTATTAAAGGCCTCAATACCTCCTAATTGTCATTGATCTATTTAACCTTCCATTAGGAAGAGATTTTTGTATTTCAAATAAATACTTTAAGAATAATTTATATATATGTAATTTAGAAAGTATGGAAACCTTATTAATTTGTTAATTCATGAAACCCAATTAGATGAGATATTTTTTAACATAAATTACTATAAATAAAAGGCATCAGCCTTTCACTGTGCCAATCCACAGTGAAAGGCTAATTTTGCCCTTGATGGGAAATGTTAGTTTTGGAGGCATATGAGTCTTTTCCACAAGGCCATCAGTAATTACATTAAATAATAGTGTTAATTAATAATTTCATGCTTTTTCTATAATGTAATTATGAAATAACCCTTAAACAAATCTCTTTGGTTTAAGGGCTTTCCAGGTTTTTATTTTTTATTTTTTTTGTGCATGTCAATTACTTAAATGTCTCTAAAAAATAAACTCTCTCTACTATGGATGCATGGTCATTTTAGTTTTTTTTGCTATGTTTTTTTTTGGATAATTCTCATGTAGGGTTAGAGGTGATTTGGTATTTTAACATATATAAATTAATTTTAAATTCAAAAAGTTGTTGGCGCGTACTATGCATAACACGTGTTTGCAAGTGGGCGCCACCCATGCGTTTCGGCTAGCACATGTGGCACCCACATAGCATTGAAAGTTGCTGTCCGGGGCGGCATTCAATGTGCTTCACTATAGTGAGATGCATGTTTGCCGGCGGCGTGAGGAGGGGTGTCGGCAAGAAGTTTTTCCCTTCCTCTCTCTTTTCCCTCTCTCCACTTAGAAAAACGTGTTGGCCATTGCAAAAAAAAAAAAAAACAAATCTAGCTATTTGGTCTTGAATCAATTATTGAGTTAATTTGTGTTTTTCAATTTCATCCCTTGATGCTTTATTTTTATATCAAGTCTGATCCTCATTCTTTTAATTGCAATGTATTTTGTTTCGGATCATTTATTAAGTTAATTATTTTTTTCAATTGCATCCTTTTACACTTTGTTTTTATATTAGATTTAGTTCTTATTCTTTTAATTATAATGTTTTAAGTCTTCAATCCTTTATTGTATTAATTTGTCTTTGGATTTCACACCTTGATATTTTATTTTTATATCAAATATGGTCCTTATTCGTTTGATTGTTATTTTTACTTTTTCTTATCTTTTTCTTAATTGAAATTGTTTTTCAATTTCTTCCCTTATGATTTGTTTTTTTTTTTCATTTTTGAGTCAAATTTAGTTCCTTTTCTTTTCAAATTTACATTTTTTAAATTTGTTTTTTCATGTTTATCCCTAATTATTTAGTTTGTTTAGAATTTTACATTGTCATTTTTTCTTATTTTTCTTTTACGTTGTGATTTGGTCTTATGATCTGTTACAAATTGGAAGGTTGGACTGGGTTCACTTCAGTCATTTTTAATTATTTTTAAATTTTTTTATCTATAATCATTGAGTTCGTTGAAAATTAATTTTTTTTTTTTATGTTTTGGATTCTTTTATGAATTTGATTTTACCCTTGAATTCAATATTTTTTACTATTTGAGATTTGACATGATACTACTCATGAGTTTTGATGACCTCACTTGATTTTATTCGTACTTTTTTTTTAATATTTTTTTATAAATTTTTTTTCTGGATTTCATCATTCTATAGTTCAATTCATGGAGTTTGACTATCATTATTCTTTTTAGTTTTCTTTCTATTATGTTGAGTTATTGGTTAATTTCTACTCTTTAGAATATAATAATAGCGCTTTAGCATTTTTTTTTCAGCTACAAAGAAATTAATCGGACCCACGGAATGAATCTAGTTTACAGTAAAAAGGAGCTCTTCCTTCTCCCTTTACCCTGCTACTCTCAAAGTTTTTTCTCTCTCCATCATCAACGCCAACTATCAAAACATAACAAAATGTGAACTATTAAGACCAGATTATATATATATATGGTCTTAATATATATATATATATATATATATATATATATATATATATATATCAACTCTTGAATGCTCTGTAGAACCAAAATAAAATTACCAACACCTGGTTTAGAAACAAAAAACTTATTGTATCAAATTGGATAAAGCTTTAGTTTCATGTTAAGTTTTCTTTGGTTTTATGACTTAAATTTATCCTTTGAACAAGTCTATAATTGTATCCTTGTACAATATCTAATCATGCAATATGTTAATCTATAAAAAAATTACATTCTTTTTAATAAAATTACTTTTGTATTTCAAAAATTCTCGTGAACTATACAAGAATACAATTTTAATTTTTCAAGAAAAATGAGATTTTAATGGATGAGCAATTTCAAGACTCTTATTTCTTATAATATCTTGAGAAATTAAATATGGAGTAGGTTCCTGGGATCCACAGAGATGACTATGATGTTAGCTAGCTTGCTCTAAGATACGAGAGAGAGAGAGAGAGAGAGAGAGAGATTCTCACTTGTCAACCATGAATGAGATGCCAAAAATTCTGCAAATGAGACTCTCTGCTAGATTGACCTTCTCTTCCTGAGAAGAGAGCAATAATGATATCCAGCTAGCATAACTTTTATTGTAAACAATAATGATATCCAGCTTAGGCTCAAACCAACACACCAAGACAAACTCAGATATATATATATATATATATATATATATATATATATATATAGAGAGAGAGAGAGAGAGAGAGAGAGAGAGAGAGAGAGAGAGAGAGAGAGAGAGAGTAAGGCGAGCTCCTGAGAAGAGATTCTCATGACTCGAATCTCTAATTAATACTTGATTAAGAAGCTGTCTCTTGCTAAACAATTACTTGGTCACCAAACTCTTTGCATTATTATTGTACGTCTCCCTAAACAATAATGATATATAATAAGATATGCAAGGTTTGATACACTTGATATGTTCTAATTATCGTCATATCCAATATATTTTCCCAAGTAAAATAAAATAGGGAGAGAATAATGGGCAGGTCCTAGCTGCTTGATTAGGAACCCCACTGTCTGAACACACTTCACACACACACATTCAAGCGGACAGCGTACACCAGTAAATAATGCAATCAGAATCAGCCAGAGAGAGAGCAATGGATTGCAGGAACACTAAAAAACATACTCAGGTAGGAGGAAGAGAAAGGCTCACTACGCCATTCGTCCATCCTGGCGTGTTTGGCTTTTGAAGTGAAACCACAAACTTTATTTCACGTCATTTTCTCAATATTGTTCAAGGAAAAAAAACACAGTGATCTTATGCAATCCAAGAATGTGCAGGTTTAGTGCTTGTAGATGTGCATTATGGGTTTCATTCTAAGGAAGTACTATTATTCGCTCTTTTCTGGTAGGTAGAAGTGTACATAAATTTTGTGGAGTATAGAATGAACGGGAAAAAAATAGAACTGACTCGTAAAAACAAGAGACAAATAAAGTACCCTGTAGAACTTTCAACCATTCTTTCCTCATTGCATTAATTGTCATGTATCTTAACTTAAACATTAATAACTTCCAGACTGAGATGAGAGATCTCAATCTCATAGTTCCCGATTAAAAGAGGACTAGAAAATTAGCCATGCTTATTTCAGGGGATCTGTATGCCAGCATTTAAGAGATGAATCAATGAAACAGCCTCGTAAATGTGCACATAATTGAGACATCCTAACCAGAAGAATCATTACTGGTTTCGCCCGCAACGGTCACATGTGGTGGAAGCAATTGGCATCTTTTCTGGTTTGGCCGCCTTCATCTTTGGTAGATCAAGTTCCAGAACTTCATGCAGAGTCTTTGATCCTTCTTGGAGCTCATCCGAACTGAAAAAGAAAAAATTATTCTAAGTTATACAATTTTCCCATAAGAAATTTCGTGACAACATTGTTTCCTGATTAAACGTGCATTCCAACTTTTACTGCCAGGTAAATAGCATCTCAGTATCTTGTTCACGAGTCAACAATAATGCAATAGCAGGATGATGATTTACAGCATACCACATAAATCTTGTTCAACTATGTAAGGTGGGTCTTTGAATACATAATTGCATGTGGTGCAGATTTTATTTGTTTCATTTTGCAACAAAAACAAATGCCATCCTTAATTGGCATGACTAGTCTTGTGACAGAATCTTTTCAGATACATTTCTGAAAATGTTCCAGTATAACTAAAAGATTTTTGAGGCATCATTCACTACATTGAATCCGAAGAAAGAAACAAAGTTTCCACTACGAATCAAAGGGCCAAGCAAATGTGAATGGATAGTATCAGGTTTCAATAAGGTCCTAGTTTTTTGTGAAAAGCATAAAGGCCTAGTACAGGATAATAATCTTGGATAGTGACTGTTCATCCAGGCACCTTCTCTCTTTAACCCATATCAGATCAATCTTGTTTATAACTTGGATTGTATGGAAAGAGATACCATCACACCAGATCATTCTCAAGATATTTATACTTTCGGTGACATTATAACATTTAGCACTCATCAAACATCTTCCTTACCTAATGCAAAGTGGAGGAGTTAACCGGACAATAGTGTCATGTGTAGGCTTAGCAAGAACTCCTCTTTCCTTCAACTTCAGACAAATATCATATGCAGAAACAGGGGACAAAGTCTTGCTGTTGAACTCCACAGCATTGAACAAACCTCTACCTCGAACTTCCTTAATGATGTCTGGAAACTGTTGCTGAACCTTAAGCAGCTGATGCCTGAATTCTTTCCCCAAATGGTAGGATCTATTGAATAGGAAAACATCCGGTAATTCACAAATTAATCAGCTTTTTGAAAAGGGAAAAAACAAAAGCAAAGAAGGAAGGTAAATGGGTTAGAGAGATTTCAAAATATAAAATGTGGCAAAACAAGTTTAGCTGTAAATAAAACATGAATTTTTCATAGAATTTTGTTTCTGAATGAGGTTCAAAGAGATTTTATTCAAAACACTGACAAATTGTTTGCATATATTTCCAACATTACTCATGTTCAAAAAGTTCCAAAATAAACTTCCTCGTGTTTAAGCACACAATTTTGTCATAGAATGCAGTTTCGGGAAGATGTTCTAATGGAATTCAGTTAAAAAGAACCGACTATTGTTTGGAAATGTTTTCAAAGTAATTCACTCAGATACCCACACCTAAAAACTCTCCAACTTCTCAGACAACTGAGATTGCAATCAAACTTTAGTCACAGAAGTTTAATTTAATGTGGATAACACATGATACCTCTCAGCAAGCCCTTCTTCTTTGATCACATCTAGTGAAGCAATGGCAACTGCACTGGCTAAAGGATTTCCCCCAAATGTGCTGGGAATAATCACAAATAAAACAATGAAGAGTTCTCTTAAGACAAATGCCAAAGCAACACAACATGTGTAACATAAAGAAATGAAGACTACTTAAAAAGAAATGATGATGCGGTAAGAGTATATAATTTAATATAATAAATTCAAAATGCATAAACAAATGCTTAACCTATCTTAAAAGACAAGATAACAAGGAGAAAAGCTGTTCTTTTCTGGCATCAAATTCACAAAGAAATAATCTACGGTCATAACTCCTCTCACTAGTTCATTATATTTGACACTTTTTAACACTTTAAGGTCACCAACTATAGTGCATTCTCCATGTTATTATGCTGATTCAAATTATTAGGCTCTCAACTAGAAGATTCAATTTGATTATTTTGTTAGGCCTCAAACCAGTTGCACAACCGATGTGAACTATCTATTCCCATCCGTGGAAGTAGAAAACTAGGACTAGGACTAACCAATCAACATTCAACATAAAAAGGCTTTTGGCTTGGTGGGGACATCAAATCCGAAACATTGTTTACGTACACGTATGATCATAGACAATAGAGAGTAATCTAAACCATTGAGAGACTAAGTTTTAGCTTATGTTTTGGTTTAATCTATCTGAACTTTTAGTTGAGATTATTGATTAGACTTTATTTATTGGACTTGATTTAATTATTATTGAGTATTTTATTTAGTGGATGGATCTAGCAATGGATGAGATGTCAAGACCCTCATAGTACCCTTTTAGATCTCAATTTAGAAATGATAGTTCTTTGTTAGGTGCTCCATCATATAGGCCTAATCCTAGTAGTGCCTAAAATTATAAAGAAGGGAAAAAAAATCGTTAATGAAATGTCTTTGTTGAGTTCAAAAGTTTATTGTGCTAAATGTTAAGGTTTCAATCATATCTTCTTCAATTGCATCTCTAAACCCTCAGTCATCTAAGAACATAAAGATATAGGTGAAATGAAAAATTTTTGTGTGCATATAAATAAACTCAATCTTGATGACTTTAGTGACCTAGATGAAAAGTATATGCAAGAAGAGGGACTTATCACCATAAGTTCAAATGAATCTGAAAATGAGATTAATAAATAATATAATAATTTACTTTAGTGCTAGAGGAAGAAGTTTTAGAAAACTCTTTAGTGGAATTGTCTGAAGAGGTAAATATGATATTAGAAGAGTCTCATGATATTAGTTTTCTTAAACTATTTGATTCCCCACCTACCATGCTTGATGTCCAACACGTTAAAGGTTTAGAGCAACATGCTCCTCACCCCTTCATGTTTGACATCCAGCACGTCATAGGTTTCAAATAGTGTTTGTTCCACTCGAAACCCTCAGTCATATAATGTTGTTCATAGTTATAAACCTAGAAAGCATGTAGATCTTCTTTCTATGCCTCCCTACTCTAAAATATTTGATTCATTTGAGTTTTTTGCATGTAGAATTCATATTTACAGGTTGAGATCACAAAACATATTCAAGTAAGTAATGAACAATACAATTTTCGAACTAATTTACATAAGTATCATGATGCACTTAATGTTAGAGATTATTTCTTGATACATATTAGACCTGAAATCTCAACAGCATATCCCTAATGATCCTTTTGAAATCTCTGTACTATTATCCTTATCTTTGGCATAAAAGAAACATATTAATGTTACTTTGAATACACAAGTTTTTACCAGGAAAGGTTAACTTCAGTGAATCCCAGTATATAAGCTAAACGACCAGATTCAGACTATACTTGAATTATCAAAGAGACATCACAACAACTTAATCATGATCTTTGGGAGTATTATTAGAGCCACCTTGAACTACACTTGACGGGGTTTAGTTTCTCCAACCCTAAGAGAGTTGGTGGGGACACTGGACCTGAGACATTGTTTACACACTCGTATGATCATATATGATGGAGGGTTGTCCAAACCATTGAGAGATTGAGCTTTAACTTAAGTTTTAGTTTAATTTATTTGAACTTTTAGTTAAGGTTTATTAATTATGTTTTATTTGTTGGACTTGATTTAATTATTGTTGGGTATTTTGTTTAGTGGGCCAATTGTTTGTTTTAGTTAGGGTTTTAGTATTTATATCCTATTTTTCTTTAGATAGTTTTTGAAAAATTAAATAAAAATTGCAGAGTTGAATACTTTTCCAATGCTCATTCTTCTCTTCTTCAGTTTTTTCTTTTCTTCTTTGGCTTCTTCTTCTTATCTTCTTCTTTTCTTTCTTATTGCATTTTAAATCTCTTTTTTCCCAGCATCAGATTTGGATCAACTTTGTGTAAGGTACTCTAGATCAGCTAATAATTGCTGGTTCATATCCATTCATATCAGGACTCAGCTCCAACTTGTTTGGCTATGTTTTAGTTCGTGCATTATACAATATCAAATTGAACTAAGCTGACTTGCTAACACTATGCCAATCCTTTGCAAAAATACATTCTAAAGGAAAAGTTCCTAGAAAAGTACTGTTTTTTCATCTTGTTCATTCTTTTTTTCTTTAAATTATTTTCTTCAAAAAAAATTAAAGCTACACATCTTTGCAACAGTATTTTGACCAAAATAAACTCAAGTTGACACTAAATGTCTCAGTGAAATTTTCCCAATCAAGATGTATAATTGATGAATAATGCTGGCACCAGATATAGCATGCAGTATTTTCTATTGGCAAATTAGCACTGTCAGAAGACAAACAACAAAAGAAGTAAACAATTATAGTAGCAAACCTTCCATGTTCTCCTGGTCGAATGCAAAGCATTACATCTTTATCTGCAAGCACAGCACTTACAGGTATCACTCCACCACCCAATGCCTTTCCTAGAATCTGAGCAGAACAACCACAGAAGCATGTATGGAGGCACATTAGAGAAGCATATAATTTGGTTGAATCACTACAACCAATAAGCATTCATTATCAGTCAACAATAGTCTGGAGAAAATTTTCGTCAAGATGCATGAAGAAAGGTTAGACAAGTAGGTCAACGATCAAGCAAGGTCTGATAACTGTATTGCTCCACTTATAAAATGTTATTATCAACAATCTAACTTTGGATATTAATTATCTCTTGCGGGTTGAAATTGGGAAGGTTTTGACCAACTTGCTTATTTGCAGCATTTAAATCTCTATTCATATCGGACATCAAAGAAATCATTTAAAACACGGGAAAGAAAATATGGAGACCCAACATGAATGGTATAAGCTGACGTTAGTTCTAGTTCTAAGAAGTTAGTTCAACAGTATAGCTATAATTTGGGTGTCATGTTTCATTTTATAATCAGAAGAAAAAAGTGAAAACATGGCCAGGTATTAAAAGGACAAGCAAGAATTTGAATGCCTTATTTGAAGTATCAGCCACTTTTTTAAACTACCCAATAAGAATTCACAGCAACTTTCTTGATTCCAAGCAGATTTTATTGATTCGAAAACCAAATTATCACAGTACTGCAACAATTGTCTTGCATGCAACTCCTACAGTTTTTTTAGATAAATGTAGATGATTTCATTACAGAGAAATTACTGAATTATAATGAGAAGATTTAGACATTCTCCCCAAACAAAGAACAGTATAGAAAACAAATATTAAAACAGGAACTCGTACAGTTTACAAATTTTCATTGGAAGCAGAAAGATGAAATAAGCTCACACACTGAAGTGTGGCTATTTTAAGGCCAAACTACACCGTCAAGAATTGTTAAAAGAACATGCGGAGGGATTGTTCAAAAATCAGAAGTAATTTGGAAATTCATTGCTCCTATTAACAAAGACAATCATGCTTTTCAATACAGAAATGTGCCACTGACATATTCACATCAAATAGTTGGAAGATCCCGTCAAAAATAAGAAAAGGGGCCTTACTACTACATCAGGATGAACTTGTTCCCAATCACAAGCCAGCATTTTTCCTGTTCGTGCTAAGCCAGTTTGAATTTCATCAGCAATCATCAGAACATTGTATTTTGAGCAAAGATCTCTGACAGATTTTAAGTAACCATCTGGAGGAATTATAACCTGCCAACCATAAAGAATAGTAACCAAATATAACAGTCTCAATAAAATGAGGAGACAGAAATAACAAAAGGAATTTAATTTAAGAGGTGAAGGACGAATCACTCACCCCAAATTGGGGAAGAAAAACTTTCAGCCTTTGTCAAAAAACAAGTGGGCTTGAATACAAATGGGCATTTGTCAGACATTTTATGTAAAATGACCAGGTAAATTGGAGACATGATAGAAAATTAGCTATTTAAGACAGACAATTTTCAAGAAAACAGATCGGGAATAGGTTAGCTACTTTTTTCAAATTCAAAAAATCTAGTTCAGCAATAAGCTGAGTAGCTATCATTTTCTGTGTTAAATGACAAATCCAAATATCTGAAATACCTGCATTAGACTCGACAGAACAGGAAGGTATTCAATATAAGTAGAGGAGTAGATAAATTCAACCCTATTAAACATGATTTTGCCAGCATCCTTTCTCGCTTAGTTCTAAGTTCATATATGAAATAAAAGGGACCATATTTGATACGAACCCCATGAATACATAGATCTAGAAACCCATAGTCAAATCAACTCTTCCCGAGAAAGTTAAATCCAGGCTTGTGATTGAACTTGACACAATAATAAACTATACCAAGACACTAAGATTATACGTAATCAACCCCTACCCAACACCTACAATCGAGACACGAACGAAAAATATAGAAGATGATGCGAACGAAGACACCACGAAGCTTGGCTAATTCTTCAATAAGTCAGAGTTGTTCCATAAGAAACCAAGAGTAAAAACAAATTGGCACACACAAGTTTTCTTTCTAAATAATCAATTTATCTCTTATTAATTTTTTTAAAACCTATATACAAGCTAACCCTATTTATATACTAGGTAAAATGTCATTAACAATGCTGGAAAAATAATAAAAAGTTCTAAAAAAAATAGAAAAAAAAATCATAAATCAACAAGGAAGCTAATACAATTCTCACACAGTAGCTTTTAGACTTTATCGCAAGGTCTTCTCAATATCCAATTGACCTAAAGTTTTAACTTTATATAAAACAAGACCTCTGAAACTTCTGATAAAATTTTAGTCTAATCCAACAGTTGAATAAAAAATTATGCTTATTAGTGTAAAAATATACATTTGAAGAAATAAGTCCAAAACCAAATCTGATTGTCACCCTCTTGAATGGATTGTATCATTAGCTCTTCAAAAAGATTTGACCTTTAATCATCACCTTGCTTGAATGTTAAAACACTTTTGAAAGAGATATTAACTTGATTTTATGATTTTGATAAGTCTTTTTCTTCCTTTTTTTTAAAAAAATATTGTAAACAACCAGATCGCAAATAATCAACTTTTTTTATATTATACCAAAAGTCATAATAAAAGGATATAACTTGATTTTAGAACTTTACTCTAATATCAACTGATGCAAACTTTGTAGATATAAAGTTTCAGAAACCCACAGTCAAATCAACTCTTTCCCAGAAAAGCTAAATTCAGACTTATAATTGAGTTTGACACAACAATCTGTACTAAAATACCAAAACTATAAGTGATTGAACTCCCACCCAACGATTATAGAGAATCGCGAACGAGAAATATTAAAGTTTTGTGGAGTCAGAGTAGTTCAATAAAGAACTAAATTAAGAGAGTTTTCGTTCATAAAATAATAATTGCTGAAATCACACAATAGAGTATTAAGCTTGTATTTATTTTTATTTTTTTTATAGACTTTAATTTCAGCAATTATTATTGTAATTGAGGTTTTGCTCATATTTTTTGGTTCTTCATTAAACTACTCCAACAAATCAAAAAATTGATCAAGCTTCGTGACGTCTTCTATACTTCTTCATCTCTTTATAAGCGTTGGGCGGAGATTCAGTTACTTGTAATCTTGGTGCCTTGATACAAGTTATCGTTGTGTTAAGCTCAATTCCAAACTTGGCTTTTTTGGAAAGAGTTGATTTGACTGTGGATTTCTAAATCTTTATATCCACGAGGTTCGTATCAGTTGAAATCAGAGTTGGGTTTTAAATCAGGTTATATCTTTTTATTTTTTTTAGTTTTTGCATTATTTTATCGTTGTCGTCATCTACACACTTAGTTGTGGCAGAAGTTAAAAAAAAAAGGTAGATTATGTGAGTTGATTGTTTACAATTAAAAAAAAAAAGGGATCAAAATCAGGTTAATATATCTTTCAAAAGCGAGTGAACATCAAAGTAAGATAATGATTCGAGGTTGAATCTTTTTTAGAAGAGTGTGGATGATGTGATCCAAACTAAATCAAAAGATCTATTACATGTGTCAATTGGACCTATTACAAGATCAAAAGTTAAGAAGGTTAAAAAGGAATTCAATGGTTTAGTTCAAGATATTTAGGCTTTATTTCTTACAAGACTTGCGGATTCAACTTATTTTTTTACTTACACACAGATTAGGTTTATTTTATATAATACACAGTTTTACACTAACATGCATAATTTTCAATCCAACCGTTAGTTCGGGTTGAAAATTTACCAGAATTTTTCAGAGGTCTTGTTTTGTATTGGTTTAAAATTCCAGGTCAATTGGATATCAGAAAGGCCTTGAAATAAGGTCCAGTCTATAAGCTATTGTGCGGGAATTGCATTAGTTTCCTAATTGATATAGGATTCTTTTACATATTTTATTTAGAACTCTTTTATTATTTTTTCAACATTGTTTAGGAGGTTTTTATATAGTATAAATAAAGCTATTTAGCATGTAAAAAAATTAACAAGAGATGGATTGATTATTCAGAAATAAAACTTATGTGTGAATTTGCTCTTACTCTTGGTTCCTCATGGAACTACTTTGACTTGTTAAAGAATTAACCAAATTTCGTGACGTCTTCAATACTTCTCGTTCGCGTCTTTTTATAGATGCTAAGTGGAGGTTCAGTTTCTATAGTTTTGGTGTCTCGATACAGGTTATCATTGTGTCAAATTTAATCACAAGTGTGAATTTAGCTTTCTTGAAAATGATTCATTTAATTGCAGGTTTTTGAATTTAGCTTGATGTTAATTGAAAGTGCTTTTGTTATTTTAAGTCGTTTAAATCTTATTCCATTAGTTTCTTAATTTTTGGTGTCTTTTACTGTGTTTCTTTATCGTCCATATTTCGCACGAATTCTTATTGGTATTCACATTTTCATATTCGTTGTTTTGTATTGATAATTCATGATCTAAATAACTTATCAAAGAATTAACCAAGTTTCATGGCGTCTTCTTTACTTCTCGTTCGCATCTCGATAATAGATGTTGGATGGGGGTTGGTTATTTCTAGTCTTGGTAACTCGATACAAGTTATCGTTGTGTCAAGCTAAATCACAAGCCTGAATTTAGCTTTTTTGTGATTGATTGATTTGATTATGGGTTTTAGATTCTTATATCCATGGGGTTCGCATGCTGAAAAAATAATAAAATAGTTCTAAATAAAATAAAGTAAAAAATCCTAAATCAATTAGGAAACTAATACAATTCTCGCACAGTAGCTTCTGGACCTTATTGCAGGACCTTCTTGATATCTGATTAACCTAAAATTTAATCTTATATAAAATAAGACCTCTGAAAATTTCTGGTAAAATTTAATTCTGATCCAACGGCCGGATAAAAAATTATGTTTGTTAGTGTAAAACCATGTATTAGAAGAAATAAGCTCAAAACTGAATCTGATTGTCCAACCATTGCATGAATCGTATCAGAAGTGCTATTCGACATAAACACTCTATGTCAGCTAATGAGAGTCATTGAAGAAATTGACTATTAAGCTTTGTTCTTGCATCTAAAGTTTGAAAACTAGAAAATAAATCTTTCTAAAGTCTAGACAATCCAAATTTATTTAGTAGAGTTGCCTGACAATAATTGGGGCAAGCCAAGCGATTGCCAAATAATTAACAAGAGAACCACCACAAGTTCAGTAGGAAGGGAACCTAGTGGTAACAAGCTTGAGCTTGCTATCCGGGATGGAAAACTTTACAAAGGTTTATAACGTTGATCATCCCCAAGGTCAATGATCGAATGAGGCCTGGCATGTTCAGACATCACCAGGCCCGAGAAGTGAAGGACTGGTTGTGGTGGACAAAAGCCCCACAGAAACCCCACATCTAGCCCCGAACAATACATATACATGTGTGTGTGTGTCACATCAATTAATCGAATGAATTTATGAGGAAACATACCCCAGCCTCGCCTTGAATTGGTTCAAAAAGAAATCCAGCTATCCGATCTCCTTGTTCTGCAACACATACCAGAGATTAGTTATAAGTTGGTTTTAAAATTCTCATCTCAAATGGTAGAGCTAAAGCAACAGTTACAGATTATAACTTGTGAACAATTTATGTAATAATGCATGCAATGATTATTTTGATCCAAATAAAACAAGGAAAACAACTTTTGGTCGATTCAAACCTCTAAAACTTTTCTCCAGTGAAACTACATCACCAAAATCAACTTTAAGATGGCCAGAAAGCAATGGCCCAAACCCTCGAGTAGCCTCATTGTCACAGCTCATTGAGATGGCAGCCAATGTACGACCATGAAAGCAGCCACAACAAGAGATGATTATGGCCTGCATGTTGCACACTTTCAGCAAAGGACACTTGTGAAAGGAAAATCTCAGTTGGTCCCTTGAAGGAAGACGAGATTAGAGATGTATATTTCTACATTGGTGTTTAAAACAGGTAAAAGATTTTATAATCAAATCTTCATCAGTTAAATGTCTATAATATCAAACCTCTTATAATATTTATGATTTACATGAAAGGATAACATGGAGAAATAAGCATGCCAAAAGTGAATTCCTATCTTATTGCAATTAAGATCTATCAGGTAATAATTTCTACAGCAAAAACAGTGGCCAACAAATGAGGTATTGGTAGAGCCTAAATGGATCATCAAACTTGTACAAATACTAATCAATTGGGTTGAAAAAACTCTCTTCACGAAGTTATTGAAAGGTAAATCAATTTGCTAACATTTATTTACAATAACCAGACTTGGTAGGAACAGGGATAACTTTACCACACAGAATAGAGTGAAAGAAAGATGACAAAAGTCTGATATGTTTTCATAATCCTTATTGAAGACCAATAAAACATCCATTTCCAGTTGGTAAAAGAGAAGCTACTTACAACCGCTTGAGAGAATCTCAAACACATAAAACAGGAAATTCAACTCTGCAGATACCAAGTCATGGCCTCAAAACAAGGAGGACTGCGATGCCTATAGTATAAATGGGAAATAGCAATATCACCCTTAATATTGCACAGATTTGATTCTATTCAGAAAATATTATCTTCTTTTATTTTAACCTCTTGTAACCACCCTTAATATTGCACAGATTTGATTCTATTCAGAAAATATTATCTTCTTTTATTTTAACCTCTTGTAACTATATATACTTGAATAAAATATTCAACAGTCAGAGTTCTTCCTTGTCATAATTATAGCCTTCATGAATAGGTTATATATACTCATCATCCATTGTGATATCCATTTTGTATATAAATAAAAGTCATGATCAACTCGCATAAATGAAAATCAACAACAGTCTCATTTGGAATGATGAGTAATGGCAAAGAAAAACTCTTATGCAATCTCCATAGCAAGAATAATAGTTGAAAGCTGCTTAGAACTACTTGCCTCATCAATAGGGATTTTTTTCTTTTCATATCCCCATTTCCTTGCCAACTTCAAAGCTGTTTCCACACCCTCAGCACCAGTGTTCATTGGTAGCACCATATCATAGCCAAACATGTTTGTTAGGTGCTCTGCAAATACTGGAAATTTATCATTATAGAAAGCTCTAGAGCTGAGAGTGAGCTTTTCTGCTTGTTCCTGTAATGCTTTCATGATCCTTGGATGACAATGTCCCTATAGAAGGAAGCAATGAAATTGCATTTACAGTTCATCTCAAATATAATTCTCAAAAAGTGCAAGGACACTGCCCCCCGACAGAATGAGTATGAGAACAATGGTTTGTAGAGGATAAGATCCTCAGGTGATCTGCATTTTGTGCTCATGTAAAATAAAGGTAATCATATTGCATTGAAAAGTTTTCTTCCTTCTACTTCACTTTTTTACCATTTCTTTAATAGGGATCTTATTGCTGCTAAAGATATAAAAACTGACTTCTTTTCTAATGACTACATAAAGAACTACTTAAGCCTTCACCTAACAGTTCACGCTATAAGTAGTGAGTTAACATGATATCAGACTCATTGACCTTGCAATAAGGAGTGTGACTACAGGAAATCCTATCTATTTACAAATTCATTTTAGCACAAGACAGTGGCATACTTGTGCTTAACCCACACCTTAAGTCCAATTCAGTTTCATTGAAGGGAAGGTGTTAAAGACATAAAAATCAATCTTCAACCTTCTTTGAAAAACTTAAGCTTTTGGTGTAGTGGTCAATTGATAATTTTCATAAATATCAATGAAAAAGATACAATTAACGGTCATAGATTTGATAAGTAATTACAGCCAAAGATCTTGTACTCTGTATTTCTTTTTTTTCTTTGTGTATGCCTTTTGCTATAAATATTCCTTCGTCTTCTGAATTAAGCCTATTAGTACACCCTTCAAGAAAATTCTAAAGTACAAGAGGATTTGATAGACTTCATATACCATCTCTCATATAATATGTCATTATTATCTGTAGAAGTTTGAAATGTTTGACATCTAGATTACATAAATGAATGAGTACACAAGTTATTTGTAGTCATTAGAACTAGTAAAAGTTTTATTCTTGTCAGAAAGTTCTATAGCTGTCCATCTTAAAACACATAATAGACTTTACTAGCATGATGCTACCTCAAACCCTTTCGCATTCCAAAACAGTCTTCAATGTGTTTAAGATTTACGCTCCAGCATGCACATTTCCTTGACAAGTCTAGATGAGCCTAGAAAATCCTAAGATATAAGACTAACTTTCTGAAATTCTCCAATGCAAGAGCAGGATTTTTAAGGGTTAAGATGATATATATGATAGTTTTATCATCAAGTGAAATTCTTAACTAGATTAGGATGCACATTTCTAGAATATCAGTAAAAAAATGAGAAAATTAGAAAGACTAGGAGCTTGTATGGAAGTTCATAAAAGCCTATAATCAAACGTGATAGTGAGTTCCCATGTTGCCTACTGGTCATCAATAGCCCTGCAAATTAGTTCACTACTTCCCATGTTGCAATCACTTGCTTCCTCCGACCAGTAGCCATTTTCAACCAAACTAAAATCTAATAATTGAGAATGTAAGGAGGGGCACATGGGTTCTATTATCCATATCTATTACCTGATTAACTGCTGAATATGCAGAGAGAAAATCCAGGTATTTGTTGCCCTCAGGGTCCCATATACAGGATCCCTTCGCTTTAGAGAATACGATTGGAACTGGATGGTAACTACAAATTGATCCAGAAAAGCAAGTTAATGAACAAGAAAGGCTAAAAAAATGTAATATCAACAGCAGAGGAAAAATAGAAGTATCCAAAAAGGAGTCCCATCCAACAGAATCAAATTATTTAATTTAATCAAATAAAAGACATGTATATATTCTTAGATCAGCAGATAAACAAGGTATTAATTACAGCTACAGCCCGAAACTTTAATTACACAGGAGGAGAACATGCAACAAGCAAGCGTGTGATGATGATATACCACCTCAATAATGGGTAGAGTCCAAACATTTGTTTACATAAAGCAATAGAACAGGTAAGCAATTACTTTACTGAAACCCCAGAAGCCAAAAAGAGTGGATAGAAAGGGATGATTAAGGAAAGAAAACACCAAATTGGACAGGTAGAAATATAAAGGATCAGAGAGAGAGAGAGAGAGAGGTGTTACTTGTGGGCACTGTATTCATACTCCAAGTTGATGAGATGTTGAGAGAAAGAAGGGTCGTGTCCATGTCCTTGAGGGATAACCCCGTAAGTCCTCCGAGCCTCCCTGCAAACTCTGCTCAATAAACGCTGCAAAGGTCTCTTGCTTGTTGCCATTGAAGAGGAGGAAGGATGATCTAGGAATCCACAAAGTGCTTTGCACCCACGTACGTGTAAGTAAAAAGAGTTTTTATAGGGTCGGATTGGTAGCTTTGGGCTGGGTTGGGTTCCTTCCATTGTCATTAATTATTATGTCATGCCTTCCTTATTCACACGTCCCCAAGCGTTATCCTCGTTTAATCCCCAACGTCAGCTTCTAGCAGCAAACTTTACGAAATACAAATCTCTCTCGCCCCGCTGTCTACTCTACAATTTCAATGTTGTCCCTCTACTTTTTAATTCATGCAAACTTCCTTTCTTATATCTTTCAAATTTGATTCGAGAGAGAATAGATTTATTATAAAATAATAAATAGATTGATATTATAAAATTTATACAAATATATTTTTCAAGGCTTTTTTTTGATAAAACAAACCAGTGAAACATTTTTCTCTTTTTGTTTTTTTAGTCAAACATCACTAGATGTTGTTATAGATTTCATAAAATTTATAATGAGGGTCATAAATGAATTATTTTTTTCATTAATAAAAATTACAGAAAATATTCTCTTTGTAATCCTAATTTTTTTTTTATGGGAAGGGGTAACTACAAATTCTAAAATTTTATTTTTAAGTTTTTTGTTTTGTTTGGTTGCTTAGCATCCTCAACTTTTGGATGAAATTTGTACGTAATTTATTTTGGTATAAAGTTTTAGAAAATTATAGTTGAAATCAAACTTGATCGAAATTAAAAGAATTGATTAATTATAAAGATTTAATTAAACTTTTAATGAGTTTAATCAATTTAATTAAGGACTTTAATAAAGAAAAAATGAGTTTGAAAGTCAATCTACTCAAAATTAAAAGAATTAGTTAAGTTTAAGAATTTAATTAAACTTCTAATGTGTTTTTTTGGATCCAGTCAAGGAATTAATTAAAGATAAATCAAGTTTGGAGGTCTAATTCAAATCAATTTGCAAATATTAAAAGATTAGAGAAACAATTGAGACTTTGAAATACTAAATTAGTGCAATTAATTAGTGGCTCAAATGAAAGAAATTTGAAAGTTTGATGGTTGATAGTGGTCAAATTGCTTAATCTGAAAATCAATGTCTAACTTGAAAAGGATGCTAAATTCAAGGGATCTAATTGAAACATTTACAAGGATGAAATTGAAAGACTTGGTTAAATTGAGGGCTTAATTAAACAAATTAAAAGAATAGGGACTAGATTAAAGGGTGTTATATAGACAACAGATCACTTATTTACAAAAAAAAAAAAAATTCATAGATAACGCATTATTCGGTTACTATTCATTTTCTTATTTATTTCAACCTAAAAAAGCTGTTCAAGTTGCCATATTTCAAACTGGTTATATCCATCATCCTCTCATCCAAAAGTTTTCTGAAATGTACTAATGATTCCTCTTAATTAAGAATAGTTAAATCATTATTTTATCTCCAAAAAAAAAAGAAAAAAAAAATTAAATACCACAATAACTCAACACAATCCCACCTCATAAAAACCATGCCTGAAATGTCCTCTTCTAGTCTCCTCGTAACCTTCATATATATTGTATCAATTAAAATCATAGATGCTAATATTAATGACCATGATATCCCTGTACAATTCTAACTGCCAGATCCTCTTTCTTTGCCTTCAAGATTCAAGAAAAAATCATAACAAACTCACACCCTGCTGAACTGCTGAAATTTATATATAGAAGATGTGAGTAACCACCTTGCTAGCTACAGAACCAGAAAGATAACCACCTTGACCTTTTTACCTACAGCCCAGATCTCTTCCCAAGATCATGATTCACCCACCTTGCACCCTCGACAACCTTATCATTTCTCCCATAAAAAAACTCAAGCATCTCGGCAAGGGGAAAGGGAATTAATGAAGGAGAGCCTTGCAACAAAAAGGAAAGCTAGAAAATCAGTTTTTCATCAGCAAGGCTAGCAGTTGCTAATTCCATAGAGAATAGCTGCAGCAATGATTTCTGCACCGTGAGTAGCGGTGGAAGATCTTTACCGCCAGCAGCTTCCTCCTTCTCAAGCAAATCCAACCATGCACTCCTCAGCACCACCGTGGACCTCTCATCTGTACCGTGACTTCCTTTTCTCCATTAAAGCACCGTGAGCCTCCAGCTGATTGTCCACGGTTTCTTCTCCATCCAGCAACAATGACTATCCTCCACAGATCCGCACAACCCCTGTAAGCAACTGTTCTCCTTAACAGTCTAGTACGTAGTACTCTCCACCGGCAGTCCAGCGCTAACTTTCTAGCAGCAGCACCGTCAGCCTTTATCTCAGCTTCTCCTGATAGCAGTTGTGGAAGCTTATCCTTCCAGCAGCGTCATCTTCTCTACACCGTGAGCAAGCAGTAGCAGGAGCGTTGTGAACAACAACATGAGATTCAACAAAAAAAAAAAACAGCAGAGGCTTTTCTTCTCAATCACAGAAGCAGAAGTGAAGGAATGCAGGAGAAACAGAAGGAGAAGAAAAAGAAAACGAGACTGGGTCAGTGTTTGTTCAAGTATGGCACACCAAGCTACCCCTGGTGACATAGGTATAACTCTTGTGCTCTTTAAAAACTCTAAATTTGCTGTGATTTGTTTGCTACATGTTCATGGTTTATGGGCATGAGCTATGTATGGATTCATTAATTCAGTTGTTTTGATATTTCAAGAGCAAAAAGAGAGCACTTATTTGTTTTAGGGGTCAGGCTTTGCTTTAATTATTATGGGTTATTATTATTATTATTATTTCCATAGATAAGGCTTTTGTTTAATTTAGGAGAGACTACACTGTCTCCACACACACACACACACACACACACACACACACACACACACACATATTGGAGGAGGTTGGCAGTGGTTCATGGGCCAGGGTCATGAATCCCAATTCATGTGATTCAGCTGTGCCTTTCAAAGGCTCAAGGCTGTGTTCGTATAAACTAAAATTTTACAACGAAAATTTTTTTATGACGTGTTTAGCAAACATATCATAATGATTTTTTAACAATTTTCTTTGTTTGAAGTTTTGGTGATTTTATCAAATAAATCCTTAAATAATTTTCAAAAAAAAAATCTAAAAAAATCAAGACCATTTAAAATTTATTTGTGAGTCCCTTGTATGTTTTTTCAATTATTTAATTTAATTTGGATTATAGATTTATATTGTAAGGTACAAAAACAATATTAAATATTCTAACTTTTCTTCAAATTTCAAGAAAAATATATAAAAAAATAAAAATCCTTTGTTTTGAAAAAAATACAAAAAAATATATGTTTGTATGTGCATATGACCAAGTCTTTCAAAAAATAAAAATCATATTTGCATAAATAATAATAAAAACAATACTTAGCATGATTTAGCATCCTTAAATATAAAAACTCAAGAAAAATAATTTTATTGATATCTTTACATACATTTTTAGATTTAATAACTAGTTTATGAAATTTATAAGAATATGACGTACATTTTGAAAAAAATACCAAAAATATTATTTTGTTTGTTTGAAAATTAAGGATTACAAATTTATACATAGAACGTATGTATATGTATGTATGATAAGATAAAGATTTTCTTATTGAAAATGACTTTTATTAATTTTTAGACAAATCAATGGTTAGAAAATATAACAATACATTATTTTATATCAAACAAAAAAACAATACAAATTACCATAGGTAAGGTATACTAGGGGTGATACATCATTTCTATACACAATTAATCCCCTTATCCAGACTCAAAGACCAGTTAAGGTTCATAGTGATCAAAATACTAGGTGGTGACTCCATTCTATTTTTACTAATAAGAAACTAGAATTTTGTGTTCTTTCCATCCATCACCACGAAGATCCCGCTTCAGGAGGGATGATTATCGCAATGCCGCACACGTACAATAATGGTTATGGTGTTTTTTAGGTGGTTTTCAAGTAAAAATGACCTAAAATAAGTTTTTAGGGTCCAAGATCTTGGACCGTAACTTTTTGGGTTATCAAAGGTGACTTAAAATTGAAATAGTAAGTGACAAATCACCTTCCACTGCAAGTTATTTATTGCCCACTCTAAAAATAAAAAGAAAAAGGAGCGCACAACGCATCGTTCGCTCTTAATGGGAAAAAAACAAGCATACACCTGTGTTTTTTCTTCAAGCCAGTGGTGTGGGCCCGACCCACCAACACCTAACCCCTTTTCTTTTCTTTTCTTTTCTTTTTAGTTTTTACCCTTTTAATTTAATTGTTTCTATTTAAATATTGATTTATACCCTTTTTCATAACCTAATTTTGAACTTCCTTAAAAAAAAATTTCTTTATAAAAATAAAATAAAAACAAGAAAAAAATGAAAAAAAAAACACTTGTAGCTTGGCTAGATTAGGATGAGAAGGGTTTTAAACGCGTTGAGGAACCAAACTGAGATTTTGGACAAAATTAGGATCCCAATTGTATCCCAAAGAGCGTAAGATTGAAAGACAATGTAAATTCAAGATTAAATCAAATGATTATCGGACGAATTTGTATACAGATTAAGTTTAAAGACTTTATTAGACCAATTTGATTTAATTATGAGTCCAATTAAAGGTTTAATTAAATTTAAGAATTAATTTGGGTCAAATTAAAAAAATTAATTATGTGCAAGGACTTAATTAGAATTTTAATGAGTCAAATTAATTTTATTAGGGACTTAATTGGTGAAAAATTAAGTTTGGAATCCTGACTTTGGCTTAATTGAGAATATTAGAATTTTATAGGACCATATTTAATTTTTCCATGCCCAATTGGTGAAATTAGGGACAAAATTGCAAAAAAATCAAAGTTTGGAGATCAATTATGGGTCATATTAAAGAAATTCAAGACTAAAAACCTTTTGGTAAAAGACACGTAAATTCATAGTTTTATGATTCAACCTAAAACACCTTTTAATCTAGGAGGTAGCTCTGTCATTCGACGTCGTGCACATCACGATAAGATGACAACTCTATTAGGGACTTGTTTGGTTCGATCAAGCTTTGTTGATTGCTTGCTTAATTATTTGTTATCCTATTTATTTTGTTGGTCTGTGTAATTTAATTTTAGCATGTGTTTTTTTACATACTATTCATGCATTTTTCTGCATACTTCTCATGCATAAGTACATTAGGTATGTATTAATGCCTTCATACATTTTATTTTTTTAGAATCAACCCTTATAGATTAGGTGAGGGAGTAATTATACCTCATGACTTTTACTCGAGTTTCAGATTCATGAAACACTTAACTATAAGCTAAGCGTTTACTTGATAATGGTGATCACACTATGCCCTAGCCATTTCTTGTAAATCCACACCTTCATCAGAGGTGGTTACTGGGCAGATCATATACCATTTTGAGTCCAAGTAGTAAGCTTACCCCTGATATAGTGATTAGAATTTGCTCTTAGGATATGGACTCCCTAATAATTCATTTTGCATCAAGACATACTTGATTAATAATCCTGAACTTCGTATGATTTTGTAAGCTAAAACCATGATTTTTTCTGAATACGGGCAATGATATGAGATGATGTAGCTAGCTTAGGAATTGCCTAAGGATCAAAGTCGGGAAGTTATCACACATAAAACCATTTTGTCTTTTTCAAATGAAAGGGATTTAGACCCACCTTTTTGTTTTGTAATTTACAATGTGTATGGAATTAACCGAGATAAATACTTGAGAAAGATCTTTTAAGATTCATCATATTATGAATTTTTTCATGTATTCAATAAAGAAGTCATGAATTCGCTCTTTGAAAATGTTAATCCTTATTTAATATATATGTACATACACTTGGATCCATAAGAATTCATGCATTCATGCTTTGAGATTTTAAATGGCATATACAAGTTTAAATATAAATCCCTGAAAAGCTTAAATATGCAGAGTTTACAACACCCAACTTCGATAAAGAAACATGGAAGATGATGAATGTGTTCATCATGATGCCCACTTCTAAGAAGAGTTGGACTCCTTGAAGGTTAGCATGACCCACATCACTAACTTGCTTAAGCAAATGCTCAAAGAAATCTCTGGTGAAGGCTTGTTGAATTGACTTGTAACTTTTGTTTAGACTTAGGCAATAATTCAGCCTGAAAAAGGGATGGGTGGACAGGGTCAGGAACCCTGGTGTGATACAACATTTGTGTAGTTAACAATACCTACATCGGCTCTAATAGTTGTGCATGCATTCATCAATGAATCCCACAAGATAAAATTCTTTGAAAACATTGTTCATGATAAGATTGCAGCGTTAGAAGCAAGAGTAAGGGTTATCGAAGGTGTTGACTTGTACGATCATGTTCAAGCTGATGAGATGTGTCTAGTCCTATATATGGTTGTACCAAAAAATTTCATATACCTAAGTTTATAAAGTACAACATAACTTAATGCCCTACCACTCACCTAAAGTTTTATTACAACAAGATGGTAGAAGTTGTGCATGATGAAAAGTTGTTAACGCACTTCTTTCAAGATAGCTTGAGTGAGGCTGCATTAAACTGGTACATGAGGTTGGATAATATACAAATCCAGAGTTGGAAGGATCTTATATATGCTTTCATTAAGCAATACAAGTTTAACATCGACATGACTCCAGACAAATCTAGTTTATTAGTGTTGGAGAAAGGAAGCCATTAATTAGTTTAAAAGTATGCTTAATGGTGGAGAGAAAAGGCTCAAGTTGATCCACCTTTACTTAAGAAAAAAATTATCAATCTATTTTCTAATACTTTCACAAACCCTTATTTTGATCATCTGATAGATGCCCTAACCTAGCACTTCACTAACATTGTAATAATGGCTAAGAGAATTGAGTAAGCCATAAGAGCTGGTAAAATTACCACTAAGAAAAAGAAAGAAGACAGCGGGGTCCATCAACTAGGATCTAACCAAAATTAACCAAGAAAATAGTGGAACAATAGGTTGAGAGGCTAAGGCAAAAAAATGACACTCCTCATGTCCAGTTCCTAACATCTACATTTGCCCTATTCGCTCAAAATTAACTAACTATTGGTCAAAATAGTAAGCAACCACATGGACATCCACAATAGAACAAGAATACCTTACAACCTCTTCCCTTGCCTTTGAAAGAGATGTTTGAGGAATTGGTAAGTATTGGAAAAATCATTTTGATTTTATAAAACAATTCCGAACACCATACCCAAAGTAGAATGAGCCTGACCAAACATTTGAGTATCATAATGGAGAAATGAGGCATAATATTAGAAATTGTCATTCTTTCAAGGACAATCTTCTTCAGTTTATTGAGGTCGGGCGGGTTACATTTGAGGGTTAGAAAACCTCTAAAAAGCAATGCAGATGAATAAATAAGCCGGTTATGAAAACTTCAAGTGTTAAAGAAAAAGAAAAGGCTAGATTGTTGTAGTCAACTTGCTTTGTCATTGTAAACAAGTTCTTCAAGACCATATTTTATTTTTAGATGTTTTGTCTAATTTTATGGTATTGAGAATATCTCTCAATCTGACCACTGAATTGGAATGAAATTTAACAAGGAGTCTTTGGGATGAAATTTGACAAGGAGTCTTCTGACATATGTTTTTATCTTGGGTTTACATTTCTGGATAATAAGAGCTCTGGAAAGCCTAAAATATAAAATGTCAAAACCAGGTTAGTGCATAAAAAACAAAAAGATTAATTGTGGTGTCATCAAACAAGGCTTAAGGCATTATATGTGGGTAATATAATTACATGGGGACAAGACACGCATGCTTCCTTTTTCCAGTATGTGTTTTGCAGAACAACCCTCTAGGCCATTATCTCTTTCATTTCTCTTTACCAAAACCACTTGCATGTCCTTGCAAAGAAGAGCCTTGAGTGAGCTAGTGTATATATGAGAAGAAATCTACACCAAGAGATATTGAGAGGGAGATGGATAGTTTTTTTGAGTGAAAGAGTTAGAAGGTGAGGTGGGGGATTCTTAAAAAGAAGAAAAAGAAGAAGAAGAAGAAGAAGCTGGAGATAAAATAAAAGCATGACAATCACTGTTACGAAGCTCATTTCACCGCTTTTCACCATTAGATCGATCCAAATTTTGGATATTGCATTCTACTCAACCTCATATACAATCTGATTGTTGGGTATTCCAATATCAGATTTCTTTTTAAAGTTACAATCAACAAGGTGAAATTGTACAAAGTTTGGATTTCTTGCTTCTGAGTAGTCAACTTTAGCACCATGTTTCTCCTTAATCTATAATTGGATTGCTACAAAAATTAATAGAGAGATTCATAAGATCCATTAATTATGTTTGAACGATGGAGATTGGAAATAAAGCCACTAAGAAGAAATTGTTCATCTTTAAAAGTAAAGGTCTAGAAACCCTGATTTCCAAATTAGTATGGTTGTATAAAGGAAATCATGTCTAATTTAACTATTAAATCATTCGGATTTTAAGATATGTTGTGCAAGACTTCGAGTTATATATTATGAACGTTGGGTTTAAACATATAATCTACGGTTAATTACTTATTTCTTTTTGAAGTTGTTGCTAATTTCTGAAAAATTAAGGAAACTTGATTGAACATATACATGTTTTGATGAAATTAGAATTATGTAGGTGTTAGGGTTTGTATAAATGTTTGATAATGGAATTTTGATTGAAAAAACATGTTAAGTAGCAATGGAAGGACACAAAACTAAGGAAATAGAAAAGATAATTGAAAAACAAAATCAAGAGAAAACCTATATTATAGGGCTGGCCAGTTTTGGTATTGAACTCCCAGACGAGAATAAGACTTGAAAATGACAACATTTATGATAAGGTTCTTCATAAAACTTGTAGGTATGGGTTTTATCTTTCAAATGGAGTTGGACTTGATTTAATTGGAGTTGTATAACTCCATATATAAGCCATAAACTGAGTAAAAGTTTAACTGACATAAATTTGGATAGATTGTAAATGCTACTGTGATTGTTTAAATTGATCCCCAAAATGATATAATTTGGAAGTGTTTTCTTCATAAAAATTTTAGGTATATGTGTTATCTTTCAAATGAAATTATCCTTAATTTAATTGAAGTTATATAACTCTAAATATGACTTAAAAACTGAAGGAAGGTTGAAATTGATCCTCATTGGACATATTTTATTAAGTATGATAATAGATGAGTTTGGGTATATTAAGGGCATAACTGAGTTTCTTGCCCTTCAATAAAGTTGTATATCAGTGTCTTAGTTTGCAAAAGAGTCAAGACATATTCAAAATCGAGGTCTGAAACTTTACTTGTAAGCAAAACTCTAAACAATGTTCTCAAGTAACAAAATGGAGTTAGAAAATGTAATCATTCAACTCCTATTGAGAGAAGAAACAAGCGAAAGGCAAAGAAGAAGCATCCGAAAGGCAGAGAAGCGAGCAACTCACATATTGAAGGTATCTAGGTTTTCTCAATTAGGTTTATTAGAAGTTAGGTTATGGTTAATTGAGTGTCAGTTTGGGTCATTTAGGGTTTTCTTTTCATAAGTGAGGCTGGGTCTCTTTATTACGGATTAAAATGTGAAATCGGGGGATTTCTCATTTAGGTTTTGAATGTTACTACTGGAAGAATTTCATTTTACATATGTTGTAGATTAAATTTTGTATTGTTATGTTTTTAACAATTTTCAATTCAAAAGGATCTTCATTTGTTTCCAGTATGCTAACAGTTAGGTTAGAACATGCGGAAATACATAGATTAGTTCTCTGACTAATTTTAAATCACTTTAATTTATCCTTTTTGAAACAACTTGTAATATTGAACTCTGTTTCTTTGATCCTTTCAACTTAATCTTTCACTTGTGATTTCGTATGAGAGAATACCATGACGTTAGTACTTGACAATTTTATTTTATACATGTTGTGTATTGCATTATGTATTTGGCAAATTTTAATTCAAAATAGAATTTATACGGATTACATCATACAGTGTTGTAATACTAACATTGCAGTAACTTGTTGTTCTCAATTTGCAACAATTATAAGTGCTCTATGTATCTTGTAATACAAACATTGCAGTAACTACTTTATAAAGTACAGAAACACCCGCGATTGGAGCTCTCAATATATCATATTTTTATACCTTATTTTGAATTTTGTATTCTTATGTTTTTGATAAATTTGAATTCAAAAGGATCTTCACTTGTTTCCAGTATGCTAACAGTTAGGTTATAGAATGCATAAATACTTAGATTAGTTCTCTAACTAATTTTAAGTCTCTTTAATTTATCTTCTTCGAAACAGCTTGTAATATTGGACTCTCTTCCTTTGATCCTTTCAACTAAATCTTCCACTTTTGATTTCATCTGAGAGAATAACATGACATTACTAGTGGGGGATTTCATTTTATACATGTTGTGTATTGCATTATGTTTTTGACAAATTTTAATTCAAAAGGATCTTCGCTTATTTTTAGTATGCTAACAGTTAGGTAATAAGATGCAGAAATACATAGATTAGTTCTCTGACTAATTTTAAGTCTATTTAATTTATCCTTTTTGAATCAACTTGTAATATTGGACTCTCTTCCTTTGATCGTTTCAACTTAATCTTTCACTTGTGATTTCGTATGAGAGAATAACATGACATTAGTAATTGGCAATTTTATTTTATACATGCTGTGTATTGCATTTTGTATTTGGCAAATTTTAATTCTAAATAGATTTTATACGGATTACATTATACAATGTTGTAATACTAACATTGTTGTAACTTGCTGTTTCCAATATGCAAGTGTTGTTAGTGCTCTATCTATCTTGTAATACTAACATTGCAGTAACTACTTTACAAAGTGCAGAAACACCCGTGATTGGAGCTTTCAATATATCATAATTTTAAACCTTATTTTGAATTTTGTATTCTTATGTTTTTGGTAAATTTAAATTCAAAAGGATCCTCGCTTGTTTTGAGTATGCTAACAGTTAGGTTATAGGATGCAGAAATATATAGATTACTTCTTTAACTAATTTTAAATCTCTTTAATTTATCCTCTTTGAAACAGCTTGTAATATTGGACTCTCTTTCTTTGATCCTTTCAATTTAATCTTCCACTTGTGATTTCATACGAGAGAATAACATGACATTGCTAGTGGGGGATTTTATTTTATACATGTTGTGTATTGCATTATGTTTATGACAAATTTTAATTCAAAAGGATCTTCGCTTGTTTCGAGTATACTAACAGTTAGGTTATAGGATGCAGAAAAACTTAGATTAGTTCTCTAACTAATTTTAAGTGTGTTTAATTTATCCTCTTTGAAACAGCTTGTAGTATTGGAATCTCTTCTTTTGATCCTTTCAACTTAACCTTCCATTTCTGATTTCATACGAGAGAATAGCATGACGTTAGTACTTGGCAATTTGATTTTATACATGTTGTGTATTGCATTATGTATTTGGCAAATTTTAATTAAAAAAAAAATATACGGATTACATCATACAATGTTGTAATACTAACATTGTTGTAACTTGCTGTTTCCAATATGCAAGTGTTTTTAGTGCTCTATGTATCTTGTAATACTAATATTGTTGTAACTACTTTACAAAGTGCTGAAACACCAGCGAGTGAAGCTCTCAATATATCATAATTTTAAACTTTATTTTGAATTTTGTATTCTTATGTTTTTGACAAATTTGAATTCAAAAGTATCGTCGCTTGTTTCGAGTATGCTAACAGTTAGGTTATAGGATGCAGAAATACATAGATTAGTTCTCTAACTAATTTTAAGTCTCTTTAATTTATCCTTTTTGAAACAACTGGTAATATTGGATTCTCTTCCTTTGATCCTTTCAACTTAATCTTTCACTTGTGATTTCGTATGAGAGAATAACATGATGTTAGTACTTGACAATTTTATTTTATACATGTTGTGTATTGCATTATGTATTTGGCAAATTTTAATTCAAAATAGAATTTATATGGATTACATCATACAGTGTTGTAATACTAATATTGCAGTAACTTGTTGTTTCCTATTTGCAACCGTTATTAGTGCTCTATGTATCTTGTAATACTAATATTGTTGTAACTACTTTACAAAGTGCTGAAACACCAGCGAGTGACGCTCTCAATATATCATAATTTTAAACCTTATTTTGAATTTTGTATTCTTATGTTTTTGACAAATTTGAATTCAAAAGTATCGTCGCTTGTTTCGAGTATGCTAACAGTTAGGTTATAGGATGCAGAAATACATAGATTAGTTCTCTAACTAATTTTAAGTCTCTTTAATTTATCTTCTTTGAAACAACTTGTAATATTGGACTCTCTTTCTTTGATACTTTCAACTTAATCTTCCACTTCTAATTTCATACGAGAGAATAACATTACATTATTTGTGGGGGATTTCATTTTATATATGTTGTGTATTGCATTATGTTTTTGATAAATTTTAGTTCAAAGGATACTCGCTTGTTTTCAGTATGGTAACAGTTAGGTTATAGGATGCATAAATACGTAGATTAGTTCTCTAACTAATTTTAAGTCTCTTTAATTTATCCTCTTTGAAACAGCTTGTAATATTGGACTCTCTTCTTTTGATCCTTTCAACTTAATCTTTCGTTTGTGATTTCATATGAAAGAATAGCATGACCTTACTAGTGGGGGATTTCGTTTTATACATGTTGTGTATTGCATTTTATTTTTGACAAATTTTAATTCAAAAGGATCCTCGCTTGTTTTCAGTATGCTAACTGTTAGGTTATAAGATGCATAAATACATAGATTAGTTCTCTCACTATTTTTAAGTCTCTTTAAATTTATCCTCTTCGAAACAGCTTGTAATATTGGACTCTCTTCCTTTGATCCTTTCAACTTAATCTTTCACTTGTGATTTCGTATGAGAGAATAACATGATGTTAGTACTTGACAATTTTATTTTATACATGCTGTGTATTGCATTATGTATTTGGCAAATTTTAATTCAAAATAGAATTTATACGAATTACATCATACAGTGTTGTAATACTAACATTGTTGTAACTTGCTGTTTCCAATATGCAAGTGTTGTTAGTGCTCTATGTATCTTGTAATACTAATATTGTTGTAACTACTTTACAAAGTGCTGAAACACCAGCGAGTGACGCTCTCAATATATCATAATTTTAAACCTTATTTTGAATTTTGTATTCTTATG
>Ga0325414_1000290_pt1 | contig 37415 bp, 36 predicted proteins | sample PopdelMetagenome_8_FD_206183 | JGI IMG/M metagenome (GOLD analysis project Ga0325414, IMG submission 206183) | Populus deltoides microbial communities from Bellville, Georgia, United States - Leaf-PdKOR-R3 | ecosystem: Host-associated > Plants > Phyllosphere > Phylloplane/Leaf | place: USA... | reverse complement strand
CACCAGCCATCATACTTCTTTCCAACACACAACACGTCATCAATCTCAAACTTACCAACACAAATTATATATTTTGGCGTATGCAGATGAAGCCATATTTGATCGGTCAGAGGAAGCTGGCCGTGGAGGGTCACCTCCGCATAGCTAGTTAGCAGGCTGAGGTCTCGTTTGTTAACGGAATTAACTAGACAAATCGCTCCACCAACTAAGAATGAACGGCTATGCACCACCACCCATAGAATCAAGAAAGAGCTCTCAGTCGGGTTGGATGCTTCGTAGTCTTGAAGCTGGATGGCAATTTGGTTTGCTAGAGCTGGAATTTCTTCTCTGGCTTGTTCATCTGGCTTACTACTATGAGTTCAGCAGTCTCATGCAGGTGGGTTTTTTTGCTCCAGAATGGGAGGCTGCTTCTCTGATCATGGTGTGCCCTGTTGTGAGGCTTTGGTTGCTCAATGCTATTGGCTTGAAGTCAATGTCTTGATGTTGTTTTGCTAGTATTTAGCTTCTTGTTCGGCTTAGTGGGAGCATGTTCCCCTAGGCTTTTTAATTTCTATTTTGCCTGCATGGGGGCTGTCCATGCTCTTGTATTTGGGATCCTATCCCTTTTCTCGGGTTGGCTTGTGCTGGGGAGAATGTTCCCCTGCACTCACCTTTTGAATTTGCATGTAATGTTCTGCTGGCTTCCAGCTTGTACCGCAAGCTTGTCTTACTCTTTTTGATCTATACATTTTTTACATTTGATAAAAAAAAAGAGCTCTTAGTAGCTCTCAGTTCTACTCTACATTTGAGAAACAAGAGAGAGAAGCTCTCCATCCTCCCACGAGAATAGTTTCCTCTGTTCATGGTGCCAGCTGAATTTTGAATTTCCGGTTACTGTAGCTTCCCCCCTTCCATGCTTATCTTCTGCTGTACACTTTCTTCATGGCCAAAAATAAGTGACATACACGTCGAACCCCTGCACAAACTCAACAGTTACATGATAACTCTGTTCTTGCTCTTCCCGCTCCACCCCTTCCCTCTCCGCCTCCTCCTCTTCTCCCCTCCCCTTCGATTCCCACCCCCCTCCTGCAGCGGTGGCCGGTGGGTCCAACCCTGAAAAATTTTTGATTTTTGCTGAGGAAGGGTCTGTTCCTCAATCGATTGTCTCTTCTCCCTCTACCCCTGATCATGTGATTGTAAAGGACTGCTCTGATGAGGATGACTATGATGAAGATGAAGTTGATTACTCTGCATCTGGAGGAAATTCCAAGTTTTTTTGCTCCCCTGTGCCACCTTCTACTAGTGTTTTGAGGGTTTCACCTTTGTGTGGTTCTGGGCAATCAGTAGCTGCAGCTGCTGCTTCTTCAAAGAAAGGACCCTCTCCTGTGCCTGCTCCTCACCACAACATCCCAGATCTTGCTGTGGCAGATCCTAATCTTCCAACTGTAGTCTCCTCCCCTACAGAGGCTTCTCATTCAGACACCTCTCATTCTCCTGCACCTGTTGAGAAATGGCGAGATTTATTTGCATCCAACCGCAACACTATCACAGCTCCTAAATTACCGCATTTCTCATCTTCTTGCAATGATTTACCCTGTGATTTGTCTTCTGATGATTTAGATAATAATTATGATGTATGGCAATTATGTATTGTGGGCTATGTTGCTGGAAAGTCGCCTGGTTTTAAGGCATTGAATAATATTATATCCAGTTCCTGGAAGTGTGAAGCCTCTTTGGCTATCCATGAATGTGGCTGGTTAGTCTACAAATTCAAAAATATTGATGATAAACTTGTTGTTCTTGCTAATGGACATTACTTGATATATGGCTGGCCACTGATTATCAAAGCTATGCTAGAGTACTTTGATTTTGGGACTGATGAGATGTCTTGTGTTTCTGTATAGGTTAAATTCCCAAATTTACCGTTAAAATGCTGGTCTCCTAAATGCCTTTCTAATATTGCTAGCAAATTAGGCACGCCTATACAAAGTAACCAGCTCACCTTTAGCATGTCGAGAATTTCCTATGCTAGAGTCCTTATAGAATTGGATTTACTTGCTGATCTCAAATCCTCTATTGTCATTAACTTACCGAATAGAGCCACTTTGCATCAACCGGTGATATATGAGACACTTCCTAGATTTTGCAAGTTATGTAAAGTCCTTGGGCACAACACGGGAACTTGCACCTCTCATCCTGCACCAGTGGTGGCACGACCTTTGGGCAAGAACAACCATCCACCTATAGATGCCAACAAGGGTCGTAGTGTTTTTGATCGTCTAGGGTCTGTTACAGAGCCTAGCCTTGGGAAACCTAATGGCCAGATTGGGGAGTCTTCACATAATTATGACCCTATGACCACCGAAGCTGCGGTGGCCTCTGATGGATGGGGAATTATTAAAAGCAAGAAAGCAAGGAAATCTCCTGGCATACCCGTTGGTGCCACACACACAGCTGCTCAGGTCTCATCCACCCCCACTAGAGGTAAAGCACCTGCTAACTCATCTTCAGGAGGTATTTGTATCTCTGCTTGCAACCCCCCCCATCATCAATAATGGGAAAGAACCAGTTGGAGTAGTCCCATGCAGGAAAGATCCTAATGTGGTTCCTGTTGGTTTAACCACTATACGTGGTCAGAAAAAGAGTTCATCTAGAGCATCTGGGAGTGGTAGGGTACCCCCTCCACCCCTTCCCATGTAATGTTATTATTCAGCTGGAATGTCAGAGGGCTCAACAGTCCTCTGAAATAGCATGAGCTGGTTCGTCTCATGCAAAAACATAAATTTGATGTATGTAGTCTTCTAGAGACCAAATTGTCTTCTTCCACGCTTCAGTTTATGCACAGGTTTCGGCTGAAGCGCTGGCAACTAGTCTCTAACGTGGAATCTGCTAGCACAGCTTGAGTGGTTGTGTTATGGAATCCTTCTACTGTTCATGTTGATGTGCTTGATTCTTCTCCCCAGTTTATTCATGTTTCCATACAATGCTTATATATCTACTCATCTTACTTTTGCTGCTTCATTTGTGTATGGTTACAATACCATTTCTGCCCGTAGAACTCTGTGGGATGGCCTCAAATCTTGGGCTTCATCTGGTCCCTGGCTTATGTTTGGAGATTTCAACTCCACTCTTTCTCAGGATGACAAATATAATGGTGCACCGGTCTCCTCCTATGAAGTCTCTGATTTCAGAACATGCTGCTCAGAGCTTGGGCTTTCAGATCTAAACTATACTGGTTGTCATTATACTTGATCCAATGGAAATGTTTGGACTAAAATCGATCGTGTTCTAGCCAATCCTTCATGGAACAATCTTCAGCTCACTTCTCATGTGCATTTCCAACCTCCAGGAGCTTTCTCCGACCACTCAGGAGCCCATATCCGTATTGGTGGCAGTTGTCCCCCAGGTCGTAGGCCATTTAAGTTCTTCAATATGTGGGTTGAACACCCGGAGTATGCAGGCCTAATTTCTGATGGATAGCAACTCCCAGCTGAAGGCTCTCCCATGTTTGTTTTATGCAGGAAGCTCAAATCTTTAAAGCAACCCCTAAAGAGTCTGAACAAGTTGCATTTCAGCTACATTTCAGAGAGAGTTGCTAGAATGGAAGCTGCCTTGGAGCAGCACCAGCACCTTTTGCATGATTCCAGAGATGATATATCTCTCCTGAAGAGGGTAAATGCACTAAAGATTAATCTTATTAATCTTAAATCTGCCGAGAAAGCGTTTCTTTCATGCTTTGATGAGCCACAGACATAGGAAAAGCTTCATTCCTGCTCTCCAGTGTAGCAACGGGGATCTAACTACCACTACAGATGAAGTTGGTGCTGAAATTGTTCATTTCTATCAAAGTCTCCTTGGCACTTCCTCGGCTGTATCTCCTATTGATGAGGAAGTTATTCATAGTGACCCTTGTCTAGATACTGATCAATCTGATTTTCTTCTAGCTCCTGTCACTAATGAAGCCATTAAGGAAGCTCTCTTCAGTGTTGGAAACAATAAAGCTCCTGGTCCTGATGGATTCTCTTCTCTTTTCTTCAAACAGTCTTGGGATATTATGGGAGCTGATTTCTATGCGGCAGTCAAGGATTTCTTTTCCTCTGGGCGGATTCTAAAGCAGATCAACGATTCCATTATTGCTCTGTTTCCAAAATCTACTAATGTTAATTCTGCAAATGACTTTTGGCCCATCTCATGTTGCAACATGGTTTACAAAGTAATCTAAAAAATCCTTGCAGCAAGACTAGGACGTGCCCTCCAGGGCATCATTAATCCAGCTCAAAACGCTTTCCTTGGTGGGAGAAGCATGATTGATAACATTAATCTGACTCAAGAATTACTCCGGCATTATGGTAGAAAGAGGACCTCCCCCCGATGCCTCATCAAATTTGACTTCAAGAAAGCATTTGATTCGGTGCAATGGTCTTTTCTCAGAGCTCTCCTACTTCTATTAGGCTTTCCCCAGAGATTTATTCATCTAGTGATGCTATGTGTGGAAACCTCCTCATACTTTGTTGTTGTCAATAGCAGTCTTTATGGTTTCTTCCCTGGGAAGTGTGGAGTTCGGCAAGGTGACCCTTTCTCTCCCTATCTATTCCTAATATGTATGGAATACTTCTTCCATATGCTGGGAATGGCCAGTCAACAACAAGATTTTCACTTTCACCCAAAGTGTGCGCCTCATCATATTTGTCATCTTGCATTTGCTGATGATGTTCTCTTATTATGCCGTGGGGATTGTTCTTCTGTCCAAATTCTGGTTGAGCAGCTTCATGCTTTTGGCCGGGCTTCAAGACTTCATATTAATGCAACGAAATCCTTTATATATTTTGGTGGTGTTGGTGACAGCTTGAAACACAATATCCTTCAAGACTCTGGTTTTTCGGAAGGTAGCTTTCCTTTCAAATACCTTGGGTCCCCCTCAGCCCACACAGGCTTCTGGCTAGCCAATTCTATCCTCTCCTGCATCAACTTGAAAATGTTATTCAAAGCTGGATGGGCAAACACTTATCCTATGCGGGCGGCTGGAATTGATTGGCTCTGTTTTATTTAGAATGATTCAATTTTGGCTTAGTATCTTAATTTCTCATGCCAGAGAGTGTTATCAATCATATTACTTGTATTTGCAGGAACTTCCTTTGGATTGATAGTACAGTCAGGAATATGTCTGCATTGGTTGCTTGGAAGAACGTCTGCCTGCCAAAAGTTGAAGGAGGTCTTGGTCTATATGAAATTAAAGCAAGGAACAATTGCTTTCTTGTGAAGCAGCTATGGAATATTCATTTGAAAGCTGACTCTATTTGGATTCGATGGGTGCACCATTTTTATTTGCAGGACACCAGTATCTGGACGGTTCCCCTTCAACAAACCTCTTCCCCCCCTATGGAAATCTTTCCTCAAGCTATGTGACCGACTTCTTGATGACTGTGAGGGGCAGCCAACAGTAGTCTCTATGCTGCAAAGTTGGGATACTACTACAAAGCTTTTTTTTGCTAAAGCTTATGAATACTTGAGAACCAAAGGCACCCCTGTCTTTTGGGCTACTGTGGTTTGGGAGTCCTGGTGTCTTCCGTGACATAGTTTTATCATGTGGCTTGCCTTGCATAAGCGGCTGAGAACGAAAGACAAGCTACATTTTGTTGACATTGATGTTAGTTGTGTTTTTTGTCAGGATCATGAAGAGAGTCACAGTCATCTGTTTTTTGCCTGCAGATGGACATCCCTCTTGTGGATGAAAGTCAAATCCTGGCTTAGGCTAAACAGAGGCATAACCACCATCAATAGTTCAGTCCGGGGCCTTCACCTCAAGGGGAAAACTGCTGTCACTAGAATGAAAAAGGTCTCTCTCAGCATAGTTGTATACTTGATATGGGAAGAAAGGAACAAAAGGGTCTTTGAAAATTCTTGCTCACTTGTGGAGCCTATCTTTCGGCGTTTTCAGGTGTTATTCTACATGATACTACGCTTCCATCAGCGTGATCTCCCCGTTCTTGCTTGACTGGTGGCTGATCGCTATGGTGATGCCATTCATTGGTCTGCACTGAGATGAGCTGCTTTGGGTTCTCTGTGATGATACTGCTCCTACTGAGTTCTTGTTTTGTTGCTTTGTCGTGCATGTTCCTTTGACGTGCATGGTTTCCTCGTCCCTGCTCTGGCTTTTCTTGTCTCTGCATGGAAAGGCTTATATGTTACTGTTGCTTTCTCTGGCTGATTTTTGACTGGATGCAATTTCACGTCTCTGCATGGTTGCTTTCTTCGGTTGGTCTCTGGTTGGCTGCAATTCCACGTGTTTGCATGGTTGCTCTCTTTGGCTGGTTTTGCTTTGTGTTGATGCGTGATTGGCTGCATGGTTGGCTGTATTTATGGAAGCAGACTATTAAATGCTTCATGGGTATGTGCATGGTCTCCTCGTCCATTCACTGGTGATTGGCTGCATGGTTGGCTGCATTTATGTATCTGCATGGTTGGCTGCATCTTCACGTCTATGCCCTAGCATGGTTAATATGAATGAAGGATACATCTCCTCTGCTGTCTTTTGATTGGCTGAATCTCCTCAGCCTCTGCATGGATATTTTGGTTTTTCTTTGCATGGAAGATGAGGCATCATCTCTACATGAATGTCCTATAGTTTGGTTTTATTTCTGTGTGTTAGGCTGGGAACCTTGTAATATTTCGGTTCCTTTCGTAATCATTGTTGCTTTTCAGTTGCTTTCTGGCTCAGCCTCTAAGGGATTGTGTTTCCCTTCTCTGTTCTTGATTGTGTATATGCTTGCTGGTTCCAGCAATGTAAATTTTTAATCTATTAATATACTTACATTTTGATCAAAAAAAAAAAAGAAAGAGCTCTCAGTCTGTCAATCCTTACTATGTCTGGACCAGGTAAGTTTTCCCGTATTGAGTCAAATTAAGCCGCAGGCTCCACTCCTGGTGGTGCCCTTCCGTCAATTCCTTTAAGTTTCAGCCTTGCGACCATACTCCCTCCAGAACCCAAAAACTTTGATTTCTCATAAGGTGCTGGCGGAGTCCTAAAAGCAACATCCACCAATCCCTGGTCGGCATCGTTTATGGTTGAGACTAGGACGGTATCTGATCGTTTTCAAGCCCCCAACTTTCGTTCTTAATTAATGAAAACATCCTTGGCAAATGTTTTTGCAGTTGTTTGTCTTTCATAAATCCAAGAATTTCACCTCTGACTATGAAATACGAATGCCCCCGACTGTCCCTGTTAATCATTACTCCGATCCCAAAAACAACCACAGTGTCCGCACTAGTAATTTAATTCAATGGCAGCCCTAAAAACTAGATAAGTTAATTAATCAATAAAACATAATTGTCCACAGTCTATATTTGATTTGATTGAATGTTCTCCCTAAGATTAATAACGTAGATTCGCCACAATTATTAAACTCAGTTGCTTCACAAGTTCATATACCACAACTTCGGTTTTGATATCAAACTTAGCAATAGATTGTCTACAATAATAACTCAGAGTCCGCTCTAGCAATTAAAATAAACAATCATAGAAAAAATAAGCATAGGAGAACAAACATATTCATCATATAAACTGAAAAGAAAATGTAAAATAAATCTCACAATTCTTGAAATCCGAAGGTTTCCGTATCCTTGCAACCAAGAAAAAGTGTTTTGCCTTGCATGTTTGTTGAAAAACTAATAAAAAAAAAGGAAGAATGGATGATTTAGGGTTTCTTAGAGGAAGGGGACGTTTTTCTCTTCTTGGCTGGCTGCCCCCCTTCTCTTCTCTCATTCTTTTATATATTCTAGGAAACCCTAGTCTCTATTTTACAAAATAGTCCTCCCTTAAGTAGATTGTTTACATTTAAGTACTTCAATAACTATTTTCCTAAAAAAGGAGAAATAGCCTTGCATGAAATCTTCAAGCTTTGACTTAGAAGAGCTAATTTGCTGAAATAAAAACTTGGATATCGGTTTAGATGCTTCAGAACATAATTTGGACTCGTTTCTTCAAGAAACCTATTTGCTGGCAGAACTTAGTTGTCATCTTTGAAAAATCATATCTCCCTCATATGACATCGTTTTTGGCTGAAATTTAGAGCGTTTATAGACCTTGCGTTTATAGACCTTTGAGCCATGAATCCAATAAAATTGAGTTTGCATCAATTTGACTTCTGTAGCTCCATATATTCAAGTCGGAATAGTCGAAGGTCAACACTGGCAGATTGCGAGATTTGACTTTGAAGGTTGCAATTTCCATGCTCTTCCTTATTTTATTTTCTTGCCTTAGATGTCTAGAAAGGTATGGATGTTAGCTTTTTAATTCCATTGGAATCACTTCATTTCAATCTCTAAAGCTAACGCTCTACACAAATCATCAACTGAAGGTCAAATCTGCTAATTATCTCCAATTTACTCCTTTTTGCATCTTTCATCCAAAAGTGCCTTCAAAACATAAAACAAAGAATATCAAGGCATTATATATATAAAACATAGGCAAAAAACTAGTTAAATATAGGTGAAACTATTGAATAATATGGTTGCATCAAGAAGACAAAGAGAGGGTTAAGCTTAGAAAAGAGATGTTGGTTCAGTCTAAACTCGAACACTATTCAGTCATTGGGTCATATCTTGAGTTGTAGATCTTGGATTTCAATTTGGTTTATATAGTTAGAAAGCTAAGACATAGGCCTAAAACATTCATGGGAGTCCAAGACTCAATTCTGCTGTTTGGAAGTCCAAATTTTAGCAATGACGGAGAAGTCAGAATCTGTCCTGCAGCCCAGACACTGTTCAGTGTTCAGCCCATATCTCGAGTTCTAGAAGTCCAAATGCACCAATTATTTTTTTGTTGGAAAGCTGAGATAATTTTCTAGAACTTTCATATGGACAATCTATTCAAAGTCTGACGTTAGTAATGACGTTTTGTTCAGAAAAGAAGATAAGGATTTTCACCAAGTCAACATGGACTATGCTAAACTCAACATGGACTTTAATGTTTTGGTATTAACATGTTTTGTATTTGTTATCTTGTTCACTTTTAATACTTTGCTTGTTAAATGGTTAATCTAGATTTATGTTGTACAACCCTTGGTACAACAAATACTTGGTACTTTCATAGCTCAGCCGTATGGTATAACCGACACCTATGCTATGAAAGGAACTTGATTTATTGCTAATGTTGTTACTCAATTTTAGACCCCACGTGCTAGAGATGGTGTATACTTCTTTTAAACAGAGTGTAGGAGTTTAGCTCATATTCGCTAGGAGATTGACAAAAGCACAGAAAGAAATATTTTGTTTTTTGAAACCTTGTTTGAGCTGTTTTCTGCTCTTTTTATCCTTCCCCTTTACTACCAAAATCATCAAGTTTTCTTAGGTTGATCAGGAGTCTTCATAATGCCAAATTCGTTCTTTTTTTATCTGGTCTTTAAGGTTGAATAAATCCCTCAGAATTTGCACTAAAAAAAATGGTTCTGCTGCTGTCGTAATTTTTTTGTTCCAACTTAGGCTCTGATTCTGACTCGGTTTTGTATGATATATGACCATCCTAAGCATATTTTGTCACTCATGACATGTTGAAAAATTGACGTACACCTTTATTAGGTCCTAGGGATCATTGTTCTTAGAGCAGATTCTCAGTCAGATTTGGATGTCAGATGAAGAACCCTTTTGACCAACTAGATTATTGCCAGATTCTGTTCTCTAAAATGATTTTATCTTATTTCGACTCCTTCATCAAAGTTGTAGTCCTAGACACGTAGATGAATTTGAACTTTTGAATCACTTGATTTCGATATCAGAGGCTCAAGATGTTCCCGTTTGAATATCTAACGTGAAGGTAGAGAATTCTACCACGAGAAGGATATTGACCCGAGCCTGCACTAAAAAAAACTCTATTTTTGGCCTAGTTTTTGTGATTTTTGTTCTTAGTTCATACTCTCAGTCATATCAGAATTCTTGGCATTCATCAGTTTTTGAGTTAGACCCGGAGATCCCTTTCAACCAACCAAATTACTGCTAGATTCTATTTTGTAAAAAGATTTTATCTCACTTTGACTTCTTCATCAAAGTTTTAGTCCTAGACGCGTAGATGAATTTGGGCTTTTGAATCACTTGATTTCGATATCAGAAGCTCAAGATAGTCCCATTTGAATATCTAACGTGAGGGCAGAAAATTCTGTCGCGGAAAGGATATAGCCCAAGTTCGCGGGACTGATTCGAAGGATTTTTTTTGGACCAAGGACTGTATAGAAAAGTGTTAAAATGAGGGATTAAATTGAATAATGATATTGAAAGCTGGAGAGGGGGGTTGGATCATCATAAATGACAGGATGTTTACCACGCCGAATAAGGAAAATAGGACCTTGCAGCTGCACCCTCCAGCTAATTTTTTTCTTTTTTTTCTCTGCTGTTTTCCTTTCTCATCAAGCCTGATTTTTGGAGTTGAAGACCATGTTATTGTTGCCTCATTTCAAAGGGAGCAACTGGCCCTATGGAAGGGAAAGAAAAGAGCCACACCATCCTCTAAAACTGGAAAGAAATCAGATGTAAAGCACTAACACAAAATCAGAATGTTGCAGTTTCCTTTGTGTTTTTTTTACTGCAAATCAGTAGGGATTTGCATCCTAGGATTAATGCATTAAATCCTTCCTAAATAGAAACATATTTAGGCTATATATAAGCCTTCTAATGACCTAACAGTGGCGGCAAAAAGAGAGCAGAAAAATAGAAAAGAGAGAGCAGAAACAGAGGAGAAAAACAGAGAGTAAGGGATAGAAAAACACAGCAAAGAGAGACAAAAAAAACAAGAGAGGCAGAGGTAAAAACGCAGTAAATAGAGGGAGTTTTTTGTCTTGCATTCTGGTGTTATTGGCAGAGAAGAGAGGAGAATAGAGAAAACAAACATTCGCTTAGTTTCATTTCATCTTCTGCAGAAAATAAAACAGTGAGACCTGCAGGTAAGTCTTAACTATCTTCTCCTTTGCTGCCTTTAAATCTATTGCACCCGTTTTTTTTCCTTGCTTTGTACATTCGGTAACGCTCGCTTTGTTTTGTTCCTGCCGTAGCTTTTGAGTTTTAGATGAGTGACTATGTTAAGAGGGCTAGCCTTTGGTGTTTCCTTTTTTTTTCTTTCTTTCGTTGTTTCAGAACTGAGGAACCAGGGAAGGGGGCTGTTGTTTCTTCATCATCAGCTCCCTTTTCTGTTCGTATCCTTCCATGCTTTTAAATTGAAATAGCCGGCCAGGTTTTCTTTAGTTTTTAGTCCGTTATATAATTGTGTTATAAGAGCATGCCGTCCCAAGCTTTTCCTTTTTGTATGAAACTAGTATGCTAGTTTCTCCCGGATTGGTAAAAAGAAAATAGGTCATGATTCATGGACACATGCAGTAGGATTTGGATTTCAAAATTTCAGTTTCAAAACTTTGGTTCCCTCATGCATGCAGGTTTAGTATTTTCCAGTGCATATAATTTTAAGTTGATTTGACTTTGAACGATTTTTGTCACGAATTGTTTCAAGTTTCTTGTAATTCTTATAATATGAATAATGGCTTGCTATTTTTCATTTTGGTGTTTATGTCTAATTGTGATGTTTGCATTTTGAAAAAAATATAAAGAAAAATGTTTTTTTTCTTATGTGTCGCATACGGCCAATACCCTAATATGTTTTGAACGCTTTTTTTTTATACAAAAAATATTGGAAGTTTTAAAAAATGTGTTTTCGCATGGATTTCTTAAACACAACAAAAATTGTTTTCTTGCATTTCTGGATTTAACAACACGTTTGTAAGACTCCAAAGGGTATTGGCCAATATTTCAAAAAATATAAAAATCTTATTTTGGGGGGAATTCATCTATTATTCACCGCTAATGTTTGGATAAAAAATCCTTAAAGGACGAATATCCAAAATATTATTGGGAGTAATAAATCCACACACATCCTTGAAAGAAGCCTTGATTATAATCGAGGACATTTCAAATTTTTTTTCTCCACGGTCTACGAGCTATAAGAGCATAAAATACTAAAAATAGGTTTTTTTTTTGCCCTAGATTTCTAAATTTTTTTGTCCCTCCTCCTTGCGCTTTACGAGTCGCAAACGCTTGAAATACTAAGGGAAAAATAATCTTTCAAAGCACATGGAATCTCCTTGGATTTCTATCCTAATAAATTTTATTTGAATCAAACCTAGGAAAACTAATGGGATTAGAAAAAAAAAAAACAAACACCAAGCAGCTTACCTTAGGTAGGGCGTACTGGGGGTGCTACTACCTTCCCTTTACGCAACCAGTCCCTTGCCTTAGAATCTTTGAAAGACCAATTAGGGTTCCTAGTGACCAAGATACTAGGTGGCGACTCCCTTTTACACAAAAACCCCGAAATCAATCGAAAGTTGCCGTGCTCCGCCGCGAGGGTGCGACAGTTAACATAAGTTATAATTATGAATACCTGACAACATTTACAAGTATTAGCATTATTCGAATAAGATAACTAATGTAATCATGTTAACAATTTATAATCCGATTGGAACCTCCTTTGTGTGTGGTTTCCAGTTGAGTAATAAAAAGAGTTTATATTATACTTGTTTGAAATACCATTAGTGGATCCTCTAACCTTGACAATTATTTTATCTTTTTTTAATCCTTATATCAATATCACATCTCAAAGCTTTCTTCAACTCATTTTCTATTTTATATATTTCTTTATTTGTAGTTTATATAGTTAACCTCCTTGTGGTTCGACCCCGATCTTGCCGGGTATTTATTACTTCGACACTCCTACACTTAGGAGAAGACATCAATCCTTTGGTTGGTCAAGTTTTTGGCGCTGTTGCCGGGGAGGTAAATTCTTGTATAAATTATAATATTTATTTTATTTTCTCTTTTCACTTTTCATTTTATCTAACTTTTATTTCTTTTCTTTTGTTTTGTTTTGTTTTGTTTTCTTTTCTTTTCTTTTCTTTTCTTCCTTTTATTCTCTACTTACACGTGCATGAGAGTTTGGTCATGTACATTAAGTGATAGACTTTGTAGGGTATCCTCATCATTTTCAGAAAATATGGCAGAAGAAGATAATTAGTCGCTTCATAATGAGAATAACCATGTTAGAACACTTAGAGACCACATGAATCCCACAAGAACAAGTGTACCCTCATGCATAGTTTTCCCCCCTGATGCATCTCATTTTAATTTGAAGCCAGGCATTATTCAACTTTTACCTTCTTCTCATGGCTTAGATCTAGAAAATCCATACTTGCATTTGAGAGAATTTGAGGAGGTTTGTAACACCTATAATGACTTAAATTGTAGCATGAACACCATCAGATTAAAGCTTTTTGCTTTTTCATTAAAAGGTAAAGCTAAAACATGGCTACAAAATTTGAGATCAGGATCCATTCGTGCTTGGGATGAAATGCAACAACAATTTTTAAAGAAGTTTTTTTCGTCTCACAGAACAAACTCTTTCAAAAGACAAATCATCACTTTCACTCAAAAACCAAGAGAAATATTTTACCAATGTATCGAGACTTGCTTAATACTTGCCCTCATCATGGTTTTGAAACATAGAGATTGGTTTCACTTTTTTATGAAGGGTTAACACCTAAAGATAGACAAATGGTAGAATTGATGTGCAATGGAACTTTTGAAGATAAAAACCCTAATGAAGCAATGGAGTACCTAGACTTGCTAGCTGAAAATGCTCAAAATTGGGACACTATAGGCACTTATAAGGCACCAAGTAAAACTTAACCTCATACATCTAGTGGAGAAATGTACAACCTTAGGGAAGATCATGACCTCTAAGCCAAGTTTGCATCTTTAGCTAGAAAAGTCGAGGCACTAGAATTGAAAAGGAGTGATCAATTAAAATTTGTTCAAAAAATTGTATGTCAAATATGTGAAACCAATGAACACTCAACAAATGATTGTCCAACTTTGCCTTCTTTTAGGGAATGCCTCCATGAACAAGCTCATGCTTTAAACAGTTTCCAAAGGCCCTAATCATAACCCATACTCGCAAACATATAACTTTAGTTGGAGAAATCACCTAAATTTTAGTTGGAAGAGTAATGCACAAACTTCACAGCCACCATTTCAAGCACATCATAATTTCTAAAATTCTCATGGATATGCACCTCCTTATACTCCACCTTCTAGAAGAAATCTTGAGGAAACATTGCATGTATTCATTGAAAAGCAAGAGACAGTCAACACTTAACTTGCTCAAAGTATGACAGATTTTAAAGATACTCTTGCAAAGTTCACATCTGCTCTCAGTTTTCAAGAGAAAGGTAATTTTCCATCTCAACCACAGCAAAATCCTAAGGGGAAATACAATGCAAATGCAAATAGTTCCGGAAGCCAACACATGGATCAAGTCAAATCAGTCATTACTCTCCGCAATGGTAAGGTTATTGAAAAACCCACTCTTGAACCTTGTGAGAAAGATGATGAGTTAATCTCTGAGGGTAAGGAAGGGTTTGAATCTGAACATTACTAAGAAAAGACTGATTCCTTGCTAGCATTTCCATTTCCTCATGCCATGACCAAACAAAGGAAAGTCAATCACAACTCTAAAATCTTTGAAACTTTCAAACAAGTAAGGATCAATATACCTTTGTTGGATGCTATTAAATAGGTACCTTCTTATGCTAAACTTTTGAAAGATCTGTGCACTGTGAAAAGAAAACTGAATAAGAAAAAGAAAGCATTTTTAGCCGAACAAGTAAGTGTCATTTTTCAAAACAATAATGCTTTGAAATATAAAGACCCTGGTTGTCCTACAATTTCATGCTTTATTGGAGAACATAAAATTGACAGAGCTTTACTTGATCTTTGAGCTAGTGTGAATTTACTTCCATATTCAGTTTTTCAATGTCTCAATCTAGGTGAGTAAAAACCAACTTCTGTAACTCTCTTACTTGCTGATAGATCTGTAAAAGTGCCTAGAGGAATAGTTGAAATTGTGTTAGTACAAGTTGATAAATTCATTTATCTTGTGGATTTTATTGTCTTGGACACACATCCTGTTGAAACATGCAATTCATTTTCTGTTATTTTAGGACGTCCGTTTCTTGCAACTTCTAATGCATTGATTAATTATAGTAATGGACTGATGATGCTATCATTTGGAAACATGGCATTGGTGATGAATATTTTCAACATTTGCAAGCAACCTGGAGATGATAATGATTTACAGGAAGTGGACTTTATTGAAAAATTAGTTCATGATCAATTTAAAACCACTTCCAGTGAAACTGAGATTGATGAATTTGATGATTTGCAAATGGTTTATTTTCAGGAAGAATCAAAGGCAAACAGTTGGAGATAAAAAATTGAGGAATTGCCACCACGATCAATTGAGTCCATACCTTCAAGTGTTCAACCACCAAAACCTGATTTGAAGCCGTTACCATTCAATCTCAAATACTCATTTTTAGGATAAAATAAAACTTTTCTGGTAATAATCTCTTCCAAACTTAATGCACATTAAGAAGGTATGTTATTACAAACTCTGAAAATGCATAAAAATGCATCAGGATGGACCATAGCTGACATAAAAGGAATTAGTCCTTAGATTTGCACACACAAGATTTATATGGAGGAAAATGCTAAATCCTTTAGAGAGATGCAAAGAAGGCTTAATTCTAATATGAAAGAAGTAGTGAAAAATGAAGTCATTAAGCTTCTAGATAATGGAATCATTTATCCTATTTCTGACAGCAAATGGGTAAGTCCTACCCAAGTTAAGTCCTACCCAAGTTGTACGCAAGAAGTCTGGAGTTACTGTGATAACAAATGAGAAAAATAAGTTAATTCTAACTAGGACTATTACTAGTTGGCGCATGTGCATTGACTATAGGAAATACAATTCAATGACTAGAAAAGATCATTTCCCTTTACCTTGCATGGATCAAATCCTAGAAAGAATTGTAGGTCATGAATTTTATTGTTTCCTAGATGGCTATTCAGGTTACAACCAAATAGAAATTGCATTGGAAGATCAAGAGAAGACTACTTTCACATGTCTATTTGGTACTTTTGCATATCGAAGGATGCCTTTTGGATTATGTAATGCACCAGCCACATTTCAAAGATGCATGCTCAGTACATTTAGTGATATGACTGAATGTTTTCTTGAAATTTTTATGGATGATTTTTCTATTTTTGATGATTCATTTGATGATTGTTTGACTAAATTTGAAAAGGTTTTGAGTAGGTGTAAAGAGAAGAATCTTGTACTGAGTTAGGAAAAATATCACTTTATGGTAACAAATGGCATTGTCCTTGGTCACATTGTTTCATCAAAAGGAATTAAGGATGACAAATCTAAAATCGAGTTAATTGCTAACTTGCCAACACCAAAATCTATTAAAGATGTTATATCATTCTTAGGACATGCTGGTTTTTATAGAAGGTTCATCAAAGATTTTAGTGTAATATCTAAGCCCTTGAGTAACCTTCTAACAAAGGATAATATTTTTGAATGGACTGAACATTATGAAGAAGCCTTTGTTAAACTTAAAAACTTGCTTACTTCTGCTCCTGTCATTCAACCTCCTGATTGGTCATTGCCTTTTGAATTAATGTGTGATGCTAGTGATTATTTCGTGGGTGCTGTCTTGGGACAAAGAAAAGATAAGAAACCTTATGTGATTTACTATGCAAGAAAACATTGTGAAGAAGCCTTTGTTAAACTTAAAAACTTGCTTACTTCTACTCCTGTTATTCAACCTCCTGATTGGTCATTGCCTTTTGAAATAATGTGTGACGCTAGTGATTATGCTGTGGGTGCTGTCTTGGGATAAAGAAAAGATAAGAAACCTTATGTGATTTACTATGCAAGTAAAATTTTAAATAGTGCTCAAATGAATTACACCACCACTGAAAAAAAATTACTTGCAGTGGTAGTATTTGCATGTAAAAAATTCTGGTCTTATCTTGTTGGCTCACCTATTGTTGTTTTTAGTGATCATGTAGTATTGAAATATCTTCTTTCTAAGAAAGATTCTAAGGCTAAATTGGTGCGGTTGATTTTGTTACTTCAAGAATTTGATATCACAATCAAAGACAAGAAAGGCACTGAAAATATTATCGCAGATCATTTGTCAAGATTGACAACAGATTCGAGATCTGACATCACACCACTCAATGACTACTTTCCTGATGAATCTTTACTTTCCGTCTCTACAATGCCTTGGTTTGGTAATATTGTTAATTTTCTTGTCTCAAGACATTTGTCAGTGACATGACCAAAAGATTGATGTCTTCTCCCAGATGTAGGAGTGTCGAAGTAATAAATAACCCGACAAGACCAGGGTCGAACCACAGGGAGGTTAACTATATAAATTATAAATAATAATAATAATAATAATAATAATAATAATAATAATAATACTAAGTTGAAGAGAGTTTTGAGATGTGATATTGATATAAGGATTAAACAATGATAAAAACAATTGTCAAGGTTAGTGGATCCATTAATGGTATTTCAAATAAGTATAGTATAAAATCTTATTACTCAACTGGAAACCACACACAAAGGAGGTTCCAATCGGATTATAAATTGTTAACATGATTACATTAGTTATCTTATTCGAGTAATGCTAATACTTGTAAATATTGTCAAGTATTCATGATTATAACTTATGTTAAAAACAAATAAAATTCCTTTCATAGCACATGTGTCGGTTACACCATATGATTTAGGCTATGAAAGTGCCAAGTATTTGTTGTACCAAGGTTATACAACATAAATCTAGATTAACCATTTAACAAGCAAAGTATTAAGAGTGAATAAGATAACAAATACAAAACATGTTAGTATCAAACATTAAAGTCCATGTTGAGTTTATACTATACTTATTCTTACACCATTAGTGTAACCTTTTCACCTTGACATAATAAACTTAGCTAAACATAGTGAAGAAGACAAACATAAATAAATAAGATAAGAATATAAATAAGATATAAGTTAACTCAGTAAAGAAAAGGAAATGAAAAGCATAGACAAGAGATTAATAACCGAATAGTGTTCTAGTTTGGACTGAACCAACATCTCTTTTCTAAGCTTGCCCCTCTCTTTGTCTTTTCAATTTCAGTAGTTAAACTCATCAATCAATCCTTTGATTTATGTGATAGACCTGCATTTAAGATGAACATTTACCATAAATTAAAGGTATCTTATAGTATCAGACTTGTTATTATAAAACATGCTTTAGTTAAGGAGTTATTGATACTTCAATTGCAAAATGATGATATAAAACCTTGATAAAAATACACTTTTAAGTATAAATTACACCCCTCAACCAACTTATTACTAGTCCCCAGTAATCAAAGCATTAAAATAGAAAAACAATTTGGAAGTTCCACAAAGCAAGGCATTCATCATTCAACTTCCATTTATCTATCCAAGTAAACAAACTCTCATTAAATTTATATATCTGCTTCATACTTCTTAAACAAGATATTAATAAAAATTCTTTTTATGTGCTCGATGTATGAAAACATAGATGATGGGGCTTCTATTGGAAGAAAAAAAAATTTATCTACGTTTTTATTATCATCAATATTATCAATTTGTTTTTTTTTTTTTTGCAAATTATATACAATCCATTTCCCTTAGTTGTTACCTTTGACAAAAGAACATAAATAATGTAATAATCCAATGTGCAACCCACAATCATATGTTAAAGTGTGTGTGTGAAAATGAAGGTTTAAGACTACTTGTTAAATGAGTATATGAGCAGAATCAAGTAATAACAATGTGAGAGTTTGTAAACCTGAATATTTCAAGAAGTATTCTGATAAACCTTGATAAGAATATTTACTAAGATGCGTCTTAAGAGTTAATAAAATTCCTCCTTACTCTGTCATCCTAATAATAGTTTTGTCAAATGATTTTAATAATAGCAAAAACAATTAGTAAGTTAGTTTTTTTTTAATGTCAACTACTACCCTTTCCCCCCAACCAGAACGAGACATTGTCCTCAATGTCCTAAGGTAGAAAGATAGAGTATAGAAGATATCACATGAAACAGTGAACACTGACAAACCTGAAACACACTTAAACAAATATAAGAAATAACAAAACAAAATAATATGCTATTAACAAAACCAAAAGACACAAGGTTTCACAAACGAAGGCTCAAATCCAATATAAACTTTTACGGCTTTTCTTAGTTGACCAATTTATGGGACTCATAGAGGGATCAATTACAAGGATGAAAGATTGTAGTTGGTCAATCAATTGGTCAGCAGTAGTAGTAGATATTATGATTTGTTATGCTGAAGATGTTAGAAATTTCTGTTCCACAACATGATCAAGAAAAGACAACAAATTATCATAAAAACCATTAACATTTAATAGACCTATGGGTTTATGGTGAATGTACAGTTGGGCCCAAGAGAAAATATGAAAGATCTATTCCAATGTGCCTAGACCTCCTGGTAAGGCAATGAAGGCATCAACATGGTTAAACATTGTATTCATTCGATCAGACATTGTGGAGACCTGTAGTTCCTCTCCAATTGTTTTTCCAATGATGTCCCCTTTTGCTAAAGCTTTGGGGACGACCCCCAAAACTTGACTACCTCCTAAAAATACAGTTATTGACACACACCACATTAACCCAAGGCTACCTCCCCCATATACTAAATGAATCTTTCTCTCAGCTAGTACCTGACCAAGATGATTTGCTGATTCTAAAAACTCTATTTCCTTCCCAGGACTAGATCCACCGAAAACACAAATATTTCTTATGTGATGACTTGAGGAACCTGCTATTTCTACACACTTCTATATCTGTTGAATGTATGGGTTGAGTAGAAATGAAGGGAAGGAAGAGAAGATTTTATAGATGAGAAATTGAAAATGCAATCATACCACCTATATATAGGCCAGTTGGAGTCTCTCTCTCGCTATCTCTTTATTGATTTATTTATTTTGAAAAAGCATGTGTATGTACAGGTTGTTATGATTATGGCTCACATCTTCCCTTGGTTTTACGTCCAAGAACGGCTTAAACGCCCTCTATGGGTCGGGGATAGGCTTCCCATCAAGTTTCTTAAAAACTGGCAAACAGGGTCTTTTTTAGTGAGATTCCCAAGATTATGTCAAGCATGTTCTTTATGGAATTGTGGCTATAAATCATGAATTGCACGATGCACATCTCCACTAGGATGCGTCTCAAGAGTCAATATAAGATTATCTAAAGACCCCTTACTCAAGCCATCCTTAATGAATTGTATTTTATCTTCATGGTTTATAGATATCATTCCTAAATAACGACATTGTACATTACAAGTCCATCTGGCACATCAGTGACAGACTTTCAGTCGTTTTACATGACTTTTCTTTGTAAAAGTGCTTTTACCTGTTCCAAGCATGTATGAAATGAAAGAATTGGAGGACTCACCTGATAATCGGACATTTGCTTCAATTAGCCAGCAAATATCTTCAGGAATTCCATGATTCAGTAACAACCTCAATCTTGCACACTTAGCACAATAAATTTTTGCAATCGTATTTTGAGGCAAAGCGGCAAAATACTTTTTTAATTTTTAAAAAGTGGTGTCCATTTTCAAATGAGAGTTGGAGAAGAGATGCAAAGAAAGGAGAAAGAGCAAAGAATTGCACAAATATATACACAGATATCAGTTATTATGGGAAACTGAAATAACCGACTTGAGAGTCACGGAGTACTGTTATCCGCTATTTGACCGGGGTGAGAGAGAATAGCAAAACAAAAGTCACACAAAAAAGAAACACAAAAACAATGTGAGAAAAATAATTAATCTTTATATACAGGATCACCCAATTCAATAGAGTCATCTTCAACTGAAAAAATTATCAAAGTAAACTTTCAAACGATGTCCATTTACCTTGAAACATTACCATTCTTTGGATTCTCGATATCACATGCCCCATATGTGTACACATGTTTCACAATAAAAGGACCACTCCATCTTGATCTTAGTTTTCCAGGAAATAAATGGAGTCGAGAATTATAAAGCAAGACTTTTTGACCAACATTGAATGTTTTTCTCAGTATTTTCTTGTCATGAAACTCCTTGATTCTTGCTTTATGAATTCTTGAATTTTCATATGCATCATTTCTTATTTCCTCAAGCTCATTTATTTGTAATTTTCACAGCTGACTAACATCATCAAGTTTAGAATTGAAATCTTTAATAGCCCAATAAGCTTTATGTTCAAGTTTCACAGGCAAGTGACAAGGTTTTCCATAGACTAGTCTATAAGGTGACATACCTAATGATGTTTTATAAGCAGTTTGATAAGCCAAAAGTGTATCATTAAGTCTTAAAGACCAGTCTTTTCTATTAGTGTTCACTGTTTTCTCCAAGATCTGTTTGTTCTTCCTATTAGCAAGCTCTACTTGTCCACTTGTCTGAGGGTGATAAAGGGTGGCAACTTTGTGTGTGATTCCATATTTCTTCATAAAGACTCAAATGACTTGTTGTAGAAATGTGTTCCACCATCACTTATCATGGCTCGAGGGATTCCAAATTGACTCAAAATATTTTCTTTCAAAAACTTTATCACTGTTTTGTGATCATTGTTTCGACTTGGAATTGCTTCTATCCATTTTGAAACATAATCTATTGCGACTAATATGTACAAGAAACCAAATGATGGAGGAAATGGACCTATGAAATCTATACCCCAACAGTCAAAGATCTCAATAACAAGAATAGGATTTAAAGGCATCATGTGACATTTTGAAATCGATCCCAACTTTTGACAATTTTCACAAGTCTTGCAGAATGCATATGAGTCCTTGAACATGAGTAAAATCCACTTTGTAAGATTTTTTCAATTGTCTTTCTTGATGAGCCACATGCCTCAGAATGACAAAATTTAATGACACTACTTACCTCATTGTCAGGAATGCATCTTTGAAATATTTGATCAAGACAATATTTGAATAAATAAGGGTCATCTCAATAAACGTTCTTCACTTCATTCAAGAACTTTCTTTTGTCTTGGGTACTCCAATGAGCTGGCAATTGTCTTGAAACAAGAAAATTAACAATATTAGCAAACCAAGGCAATGTAGAGACAGAAAGTAAAGATTCATTAGGAAAGTAGTCATCGATTAGTGTGATGTCAGATTTCAAATCTGTAGTCAATCTTGACAAATGATCTGCGACAACATTTTCGATGCCTTTCTTGTCTTTGATTGTGATATCAAATTCTTGAAGTAACAAAATCCACCGCACCAATCTAGCCTTAGAATCTTTCTTAAAAAGAAGATATTTGAATGTTGCGTGATCACTAAAAACAACAAGTGAGCCAACAAGATAAGACCTGAATTTTTTACATGCAAATACTACTGCAAGTAATTCTTTTTCAATAGTGGTGTAATTCATTTGAGCACTATTTAAAGTTTTACTTGCATAGTAAATCACATAAGGTTTCTTATCTTTTCTTTGTCCCAAGACAGCACCCACGACATAATCACTAGCATCACACATTATTTCAAAAGGCAATGACCAATCAGGAGGTTTAATGACAGGAGCAGAGGCAAGCAAGTTTTTAAGTTTAACAAAGGCTTCTTCACAATGTTTATTCCATTCAAAAATATTATCCTTTGTTAGAAGGTTACTCAAGGGCTTAGATATTACACTAAAATCTTTGATGAACCTTCTATAAAAACCAGCATGTCCTAAGAATGATCTAACATCTTTAATAGATTTTGGTGTTGGCAAGTTAGCAATTAACTTGATTTTAGATTTGTCATCCTTAATTCCTTTCGATGAAATAATGTGACCAAGGACAATGCCATTTGTTACCATAAAGTGACATGTAAATCATTATCATCTCTAGGTTACTTGCAAATGTTGAAAATATTCATCTCCAATGTTATGTTTCCAAAAGATAGTTTCATCAGTCCATTCCTACATTTAATCAATGCATTAGAAGTTGCAAGAAACGAACGTCCTAAAATAACAGGAAATGAATTACATACTTCAACAGGTTGTGTATCCAAGACAATAAAATCCACAAGGTAAATGAATTTATCAACTTGTACTAACATATTTTCAACTATTCCTCTAGGCACTTTTACAGATCTATCAGCAAGTAAGAGAGTTACAGAAGTTGGTTTTTACTCACCTAGATTGAGACATTGAAAAACTGAATATGGAAGTAAATTCACACTAGCTCAAAGATCAAGTAAAGCTCTGTCAATTTTATGTTCTCCAATAAAGCATGAAATTGTAGGACAACTAGGGTCTTTATATTTCAAAGCATTATTGTTTTGAAAAATGACACTTACTTGTTCGGCTAAAAATGCTTTCTTTTTCTTATTCAGTTTTCTTTTCACAGTGCACAGATCTTTCAAAAGTTTAGCATAGGAAGGTACCTATTTAATATCATCCAACAAAGGTATATTGATCCTTACCTGTTGGAAAGTTTTAAAGATTTCAGAGTTGTGATTGACTTTCCTTTGTTTGGTCATGGCATGAGGAAATGGAAGTGCTAGCGGGGAATCAGTCTTTTCTTTACAATGTTCAAATTCAATCCCTTCCTTACCCTCAGAGATTGACTCATCATCTTTCTCACAAGGTTCAAGAATGGGTTTTTCAATAACCTTACCACTGCGCGAAGTAGTGACTGATTTGACTTAATCCATGTGTTGGCTTCCAGAACTACTTGCATTTGCATTGTATTGCCCCTTTGGATTTTGCTGTGGTTGAGATGGAAACTTATCTTTCTCTTGAAAACTGAAGGCAGATGTCAATTTTGCAAGAGTATCTTTAAAATCTGTCATGCTTTGAGCAAGTTGAGTATTGATTGTCTCCTGCTTTTCAATGAATGCATACAATGTTTCCTCAAGATTTCTTCTAAGAGGTGGGACATAAGGAGGTGCATATCCATGAGAATTTTAGAAATTATGGAGTGCTGGAAACGGTGGTTGTGAAGTTTGTGCACTATTGTTATCACTCTTCTAATTGAAATTTGGGTGATTTCTCCAACTAGGGTTGTATGTTTGCGAGTATGGATTATGATTGAGCCTTTGGAAACTGTTTAAAACATGGGCTTGTTTATGGAGACATTCCTTAAAAGAAGGCAAAGTTAGACAGTCATTGTTTGAATGTTCATTGGTTTCACAGATTTAACATATAATGTCTTGAACAGATTTTAATTGACCAATCTTTTTCAATTCTAGTGTCTCGACTTTTCTAGCTAAAGATGCAAACTTGACTTGGAGGTTTTGATCTTCCCTAAGGTTGTACATACCTCCACTAGATGTATGAGGTTGGGTTTTACTTGGTGCCTCATAAGTGCCTGTAGTGTCCTAATTTTGAGCATTTTTAGCTAGCAAGTCTAGGTACTCTATTGCTTCATTAAAGTCTTTATCTTCAAAAGTTTCAATGCACATCAATTTAACCATTTGTCTATCTCTAGGTGTTAACCCTTCATAAAAATGTGAAACCAATCTCCATGTTTTAAAATCATGATGAGGGCAAGTATTAAGCAAGTCTTGATACCTATCCCAACATTGGTAAAATGTTTCTTCTGGTTTTTGAGTGAAAGTGGTGATTTGTCTTTTGAAAAAGTTAGTTCTGTGAGATGGAAAAAACTTCTTTAAAAATTTATTGTTGCATTTCATCCCAAGCATGAATAGATCCTGGTCTCAAATTTTGTAGCCATGTTTTAGCTTTATCTTTTAATGAAGAAGGAAAAAGCTTTAATCTGATGGTGTTCATGCTACAATTTGAGTAATTATAGGTGTTACAGACCTCCTCAAATTCCCTTAAATGCAAGTATGGATTTTCCAAATCTATGCCATGAAAAGAAGGTAAAAGTTGAATAATGTCTGGCTTAATATTAAAATGGGATGCATCAGGAGGAAAAACTATGCATGAGGGTGCACTTGTTCTTGTGGGATTCATGTGGTCTCTAAGTGTTCTTACATGATTATTCTCATTATTCTCATTATGAAGCGACTGATTATCTTCTTCGACCATTTTTTCTAAAAATGATGAGGATACCCTACAAAGTCTACCACTTAATGTACGTGACCAAACTCTTATGCACGTGTAGGAAGAGAATAAAAGGAAGAAGAAAACAAAAGAAAAAGAAACAAAACAAAGAAAACAAAGTTAGATACAAGAAAAGTGAAAAGTGAAAAGAGAAAATAAAATAAATATTATAATTTATAAAAGAATTTACCTCCCTAGCAACGGCACCAAAAACTTGACACGACCAAAAAATTGATGTCTTCTCCCAAGTGTAGGAGTGTCGAAGTTATACATAACCCAGCAAAACTAGGGTCGAACCACAGGGAGGTTAACTATATAATTTATAAATAATAATAATAATAATAATAATAATAATAATAATAATAATAATAAGTTGAAGAGAGCTTTGAGATGTGATATTGATATAAGAATTAAACAATGATAAAAACAATTGTCAAGGTTAGAGGATCCACTAATGGTATTTCAAACAAGTATAGTATAAACTTTTATTATTCAACTGGAAACCACACACAAAGGAGGTTCCAATTGGATTATAAATTGTTAACATGATTACATTAGTTATCTTATTCGAGTAATATTAATACTTGTAAATGTTGTCAGGTATTCATGATTGTAACTTATGTTAATAACAAATCAAGTTCCTTTCATAACACAAGTGTCGGTTATACTATAAGGTTTGGGCTATGAAAGTGCCAAGTATTTGTTGTACCAAGGTTATACATTATAAATCTAGATTAACTATTTAACAAGCAAAGTATTAAGAGTGAATAAGATAACAAATACAAAACATGTTAGTATCAAACATTAAAGTCCATGTTGAGTTTATACTATACTTATTCTTACACCATTAGTCTAACCTTTTCACCTTGACATAATAAACTTAGCTAAACATAATGAAAGAGAGAAACATAAATAAACAAGATAAGAACATAAATAAGATATAAGTTAACTAAGTAAAGGAAAGAAATGAAAAGCATAAACAAGATATTAATATAAACAAAACTTAAGCATTACAAAAATATAAAGAGAGAGAGCAAGAACATGATCTTAATCTGAAAACCAAGATGCCTAAATGCATGGCAAATGCTTCCTTTTATAGGCCAAAATTTGAAACTGTTGATTTGATGACTAATTGTTGAGTGGGTGGCCTCATCTTGACTTGGTGACAATCCTTATTTTCTTGTCTGAACAAAACGTCATTGCCAACGTCAAAATTTGAACAGATTATCTGCATGAAAGTTCTAGGAAATTATCTTAGCTTTCCAACAAAAAAAAGAATCAGTGCATTTGGACTTCTAGAACTCGAGATATGGGCTGAAAAGTGAACAGTGTCAGATTCTGACTTCCCCGTTGTTGCTAAGATTTGGACATCCAAACAGTAGAATTGAGTCTTAGACTCCTATAAATGTTTTAGGCATATGTCTTAGCTTTCTAGCCATATAAACCAAATTGAAATCCAAGATCTACAACTTCAAATATGACTTAATTACTGAACAATGTTCAAGTTTGGACTAAACCAGCATCTCTTTTCTAAGCTTAACCCTCTCTTTGTCTTCTCAATTTCAATAGTTAAACTCATCAATCAATTCTTTGATTTATGTGATAAGCCTGCATTTAAGATGAACATTTACAATAAATTAAAGGTATCTTGTAGTATCAGACTTGTTGTTATAAAACATGCTTTAATTAAAGAGTTATTGATACTTCAAGTGCAAAATGATGATATAAAACCTTGATAAAAATGCACTTTTACGTACTAATCAGCCAGCTCATTGGAGTACCCAAGATAAAAGAAAGTTCTTGAACGAAGTGAACTTTTATTGGGATGACCCTTATTTATTCAAATATTATCCTGATCAAATATTTTAAAGTTGTATTCCTGACAATGAGGAATGTAGTGTCATTAAATTTTGTCATTCTGAGGCATGTGGGGATCTTTTTTATCAAGAAAGACAACTGCAAAAATCTTACAAAGTGGATTTTACTGGTCCACCATGTTCAACGACTCACATGCATTCTGCAAGACTTGTGAAAATTGTCAAAAGTTGGAATCTATTTCAAAAGCCTTTAAATCCTATTCTTGTCATTGAGATCTTTGACTATTGGGGTATGGATTTCATGAGTCCATTTCCTCCATCATTTGGTTTCTTGTACATATTCGTCGCAGTAGATTATGTTTCAAAATGGATAGAGGCAATTCCAAGTCGAAACAATGATCACAAAACAATGATAAAGTTTTTGAAAGAAAATATTTTGAGTTGATTTGGTATCCCTCGAGCTATGATAAGTGATGGTGGAATATATTTCTGCAATAAGTCATTTGAGTCTTTATTGAAGAAATATGAAATCACACACAAAGTTGCCACCCCTTATCATCCTCAGGTGAGTGGACAAGTAGAACTTGCTAATAGGGAGATCAAACAGATCTTGGAGAAAATAGTGAACCCTAATAGGAAAGACTGGTCTTTAAAACTTAATGATGCACTTTGGGCTTATCGAACTGCTTATAAAACATCATTAGGTATGTCACTGATGTGCATCATGGGAATTCTAATCTATCTTGTAAAGCTAAATCTAATATGCAAGAGGATTCAGATGGTCCAATGACAAGAGCGAGAGCGAAACAACTACAAAGGGCCTTGACGAGTCAAATTGGAATGATTGAAGCTGCGTTAGAGTTAAAAATTAACAATCAGTTTGAAATTAGTTCAAGGATGTTTATTTGCCTATAATTGGAAGTTGGAGATGGGAAAAGCCCTTAATGGTTTTTTTGATGCTAGGCTACTTGAATTTGGATTGATAATGCAAATAAGTGAAGGAATTGATGTTGTTTACGGTCAGAACAATAAATAAATTTGAACCCGAATTTAAAGTCATCCATTGGATGTGAAAACAAGACTAATCTAGCTGGATTTCAAGTTCTTTCTAGATTGTCCAACCATGATTGCATTGGACTTTTGTGTAAGAAGTTATAGTTGTTTTAAATTTGGTCTATTTATGTTAGAAAGGTCAAAAATCATGTGCTAGTTAATTTGTCTAGGTTAGTTTGTCAAAGTCTGTTTTTTTGGGCTTGACTTCTGTCATGTTGAATTTTTTCTAAATTTGGAGGGATGTTCCAAATATAAATATAGGATCAGAATATGTAATAAGGGACTTTTGGCCAAGATTTGAAACTTAATTCACAGAATTAAGAGTTGTTCTTCTAAATTTATTTTATGAAGAACCCTAACTGACTTATCACTCTTTAATCATAAAGAGTGTGGCTTCGAAATCCTAGATTGATCTTTATGGCGTCCAGATCGACTTATCAAAGTCCAGATCGACTTATCAAAGTCCAGATCGACTTATCAAAGTATCATTCTAATCTATCCTCCATCTTATTTACCTTAAATCACTATAATCCAACCTAAACACCAAAAGAAAGACAACACAACCAGACCCATCCTTCATCTATTTTCATCAGATTCATTGTCGCTGATTTTCAAATCATTCACGACACATCACCCATCCTTCATTCATTTTCGTCAGATTCATTGTTGCTGATTTTCGAGTCATTCACGGCACATCAATCACCTTATAGATTAGTTTATGGAACACCTTGTCACTTGCATGTGGAACTTGAACATAAAGCTTATTAGGCTATTAAAGCTTTTAATTCAAACCTTGATGATGCTAGTCAGTTGTGAAAATTACAAATAAATAAGCTTGAGGAAATAAGAAATGATGCATATGAAAATTCAAGAATTCATAAAGCAAGAATCAAAGAGTATCATGACAAGAAAATACTAGGAAAAACATTCAATGTTGGTCAAAAAGTCTTGCTTTATAATTCTCGACTCCATTTATTTTCTGGAAAACTAAGATCAAGATGGAGCGGTCCTTTTATTGTGAAACATGTGTATCTATATGTGGCCTATGATATCAAGAATCCAAGGAATGACAATGTTTTCAAGGTAAATGCGCATCGTTTGAAAGTTTACTTTGACAATTTTTCAATTGAAAATGACTTTATTGAATTGAGTGATCCTCTATATAAAGATTGGTTCTTTTTCTCACATTGTTTTTGTGTTTCTTTTTGTGTGAATTTTGTTTTGCTAGTCTCCCTCACCCCGATCAAATGGCAGATAACGGTACTCCGTGACTCTCAAGTCGGTTATTTCAGTTTCCCATAATAACTGATATTTGTGTATATATTTGTGTAATTCTTTCTCCTTTCTTTGCATCTCTTCTTCAATTTCATTTGAAAATGGATACCACTCTTGAAAAATTAAAAAAGTATTTTCACACTTTGCCTCCAAATGCGATTGCAAAAATTTACCATGCTCGGTGTGCAAGATTGAGGTTATTAATGAATCATGGAATTCTTGAAGATATTCGTTGGCTAATTGAAGCAAAGGTCCAATTATCAGGTGAGTCCTCCAATTCTTTCATTTCATACATGCCTGGAACAGGTAAAAGCACTTTTATAAAGAAACATAGTACAAAACGACTGAAAGTCTGTCACCGATGTGCTAGATGGACCTGTAATACACAATGTCTTTCTTTAGGAATGGTATCTATAAACCGTGAAGATAAAATACAATTCATTAATGATGACCTGAGTAAGGAGTCTTTAGATAATCTTCTATTGAATCTTGAGACGCACCCTAGTAAAGATGTGCATCGTGCAATTCATGATTTGTGGCCACAATTCCATAAAGAACATGCTCGACATAGTCTTGGGAATCTGACTAAAAAAGACCATGTTTGCTAGTTTTTTAAAAAACTGGATTGGAAGCCTATCCTTGACCTATAGAGGGCGTTTAAGCCATTTTTAGACGTAAAACCAAAGGAAGATGTCAGCCACAATCACAACTACCTGTACATACACATGCTTTTTCAAAAAAAAAAATAGAGAGAGAGAGAGAGAGAGACTTTAGCTAACCTACATATAGGTGGTATGATTGCATTTTTAATTTCTCATGTATAAAATCTTATCTTCCTTCCCTTTATTTCTACTCAACCCATACATTCAACAGATATAGAAGTGTGTAGAAATGGTAGGTTCCTCAAGTCATCACATAAGAAATATTTATGTTTTCGGTGGATCCAATCCTGGGAAAGAAAATGAGTTTTTAGAATCAGCAAATCATCTTGGTCAAGTACTAGCTGCAAGAAAGATTCATTTAGTGTATGGGGGAGGCAGCCTTGGGTTAATAGAGGGTGTGTCAATAGCTGTATTTTTAGGAGGCAGTCAAGTTTTTAGGGTCGTCCCCAAAGCTTTAGCAAAAGGGGACATCATTGGTAAAACAATTGGAGAGGAACTACAGGTCTCTACAATGTCTGATCGAATGAATACAATGTTTAACCATGTTGATGCCTTCATTGCCTTACGAGGTGGTCTAGGCACATTGGAAGAGATCTTTTATATTTTTTTCTTGGGCCCAACTGCACATTCACCGTAAACCTATAGGTTTGTTTAATGTTAATGGTTTTTATGATAATTTGTTGTCTTTTCTTGATCAAGCTATAGAACAAGAATTTCTAACATCTTTGGCACGACAAATCATAATCTCTGCTACTATTGCTGAACAATTGATTGACCACTATAATCTTTCATCCCTGTACTTGATCCCTCCATGAGTCGCATAAATTGGTCAACTATGGAAAGTTGTAAAAAGCTTAGATTGGATTTGAGCCTTCATTTGTGAAACCTTGTGTCCTTTGATTTTATTAATAGCATTTTATTTTGTTTTGTTATTTCTTATATTTATTTAAGTGTGTTTCAGGTTTGTCAGTGTTCCCTGTTTCAAGTGATGTCTTTTATATTCTATCTTTCTACCTTAGAACATTGAGGACAATGTCTTGTTTTGGTTGGGGGGAAAGGGTAGTAGTTGATATTAAAAAAAAAAACTAACCAACTAACTGCTTTTGTTTTTAATAAAACCATTTTCAAAACTGTTGTTATTAGGATGGCAGAGTAAAGGAGTTCTTTTATTAAAGTGACTCTTGAGACGCATCTTAGTAAACATTCTTATCAAGGTCTATCAGAATACTTCTTGAAATATTCAGGTTTACAAACTCTTACATTTTTATCACTTGATTTTGCTCATATACTCATTTAACAAGTATTCTTAAACCTTCATTTTTCATACACACACTTTAACATATGATTGTGGGTTGTACATTGGGTTATTACATTATTTATGTTCTTTTGTCAAAGGTAACAACTAAGGGAAATGGATTGTATATAATTTGCAAAAAAAAAAAAAACAAATTGATAATATTGATGATAATAAAAACGTAGATAAGTTTGGTTTCGTAGCCTCCCTAACCTAAGAATTTAAGCCCGAAGGGGTGTTTTAACACCTAATACCTTAAGGTCAACTGACTTGGGAGCTATTGGCCCAAAGCTTGTTAATGGGTTAAGGAGAAAAGTTTAAGGGAATCAAACATTACACTATCTACGTATCAGTATCTGCAACCCGAGTTACTAAGCTCGTAGGGGTGTCTGAAAACCTAATGCCCTAAGACCAACTGGTCTAAGAGTCATTAGTCGAAAGCTCGTTACATGGGTTAAAGATGCATTGTGTTTTAAGTTATATGTATATATATTAAAAAAAAGAAAAAAAGAAGAAGAAAAAAAGATAAGAATCTCAACCCAAGGAAGTTAACCTTAAACATTATAACAAAATTTTGTTTTCGTCCAAGTATAGCCCCATAACTATGTGTTGATATATTGAGCACAAAAGAAAGGTTTATTAAAATCTTGGTAAAGAGGTATTCAGCAGATATATAAATTTAATGAGAGTTTGTTTATCTGGATAAATTAATAGAAGTTGAATGATGAATGCCTTACTTCGCGGACTTGCAAATTGTTTTTCTATTTTAACGTTTTGATTACTAGGGACTAGTAATAAGCTGGTTGGGGGTTGTGATTAGTACTTAAAAGTTCATTCTCACTAAGGCTTTATATCATCATATTGCACTTAAAGTATCATTAAATTCCCTAACTTAAGCATGTTTTATAATAACAAGTCTGATAATATAAGATAGCTTTAATTTATGGTAAATGCTCATTTTAAATGCAGGCCTATCACATAAATCAAAGGATTGATTGATGAGTTCAACTACTGAAATTGAGAAGACAAAGAGAGGGTTAAGCTTAGAAAAGAGGTTGGTTCAGTCCAAACTGGAACACTGTTCAGTCATTGGGTCATATTTGGAGCTGTAGATCTTGGATTTCAATTTGGTTTATATGGCTAGAAAGCTAAGACATAGGCTTAAAACATTTAAGGGAGTTCAAGACTCAATTCTGCTATTTGGAAGTCCAAATCTTAGCAACAATGGAGAAGTTACAATCTGTCCTGCAGCCCAAACATTGTTCAGTGTTCAGCCCATATCTCGAGTTCTAGAAGTCCAAATGCACTGATTCTTTTTTGTTGGAAAGCTTAGACAATTTCCTAGAACTTTCATGAGGACAATCTATTCAAAGTCTAACGTTTTGTTCAGACAAGAAGGTAAGGATTGTCACCAAGTCAAGATGAGGCCACCCACTCAACAATTAGTCATCAAATCAACAGTTCCAAATTTTAGCCTATAAAAGGAGGCATTTACCATGCATTTAGGCATCTTGGTTTTAAGATCAAGATCATGTTCTTGCTCTCTCTCTTTATATTTTTGTAATGCTTAAGTTTCGTTTATATTAATATCTTGTTTATGCTTTTCATTTATTTCCTTTACATAGTTAAGTTATATTTTATTTATGTTCTTATCTTGTTTATTTATGTTTATCTCTTTCATTATGTTTAGCTAAGTTTATTATGTCAAGGTGAAAATGTTACACTAATGGTGTAAGAATAAGTATAGTATAAACTCAACATGGACTTTAATGTTTGATACTAACATGTTTTGTATTTGTTATCTTGTTCACTTTTAATACTTTACTTGTTAAATGGTTAATCTAGATTTATGTTGTATAACCCTTGGTACAACAAATACTTGGTACTTTCATAGCTCAACCGTATGGTATAACCGACACCTGTGCTATGAAAGGAACTTGATTTGTTGTTAACATAAGTTATAATCATGAATACCTAACAACATTTATAAGTATTAGCATTACTTGAATAAGATAACTGATGTAATTATGTTAACAATTTATTATTCGATTGGAACCTCCTTTGTGTGTGGTTTCCAGTTGAGTAATAAAAAGAGTTTATATTATACTTGTTTGAAATACCATTAGTGGATCCTCTAACCTTGAAAATTATTTTATCCTTGTTTAATTCTTATATCAATATCACATCTCAAAGCTCTCTTCAACTCCTTTTCTATTATTATCTATTTCTTTTATTTGTAGTTTATATAGTTAACCTACCTGTGGTTCGACCCTGGTCTTGTCGGGTTATTTATTACTTCAACACTTCTACACTTGGGAGAAGACATCAATATTTTGGTCGTGTCACCCTTGGGTCTCCATCAAACTCTCAAATCATGCAATTACATGGCTACCTTCAAGACCTTCGTCAAGGTGATGATACTGTCATCATCTATCTGCAGAAGGCTAAGGGATTATTTGATGAGCTAACTGTCGCAGGCCGTTCCATCTCCCTCACTGACTTGAATCAATATATGTTTCGGGGCCTTCGCAGTGAATTTTGTGACTTGGTTACTAGTCTATCTACGAAATCCAATCCCTTACCATATTCTGAGCTGCATAGTCATTTATCTACTCATAAATTTTTACACAGGAGCTCCTTTCATCCTCTTCCTACGACTGCACCATTACTACCAACACTTGTGTAGCCCCCCTCTGCCTTTGCTGCCCAGCATTCTTTTGCTGTGTTTAATGGCAGCAGTTCATCTTCTCAACGGGGTAGGGGCAGACGTAATGGGTGGAGGAATATGCGCTCCCCAACTCAGTATGGTGCTCAGCCTGTCAGAGGTCACAGCAGCAGTTTCCAGCAATAACAGCGTGGGTATTGGCAGCAAAATCGCGTAGATTGGCAGCAGAGCAGAACAGGTAATGTTGGTTAGTGATAATGACAGATTAAGTGTCAACTTTGCAATATATTTGGGCACTCGCACAGCAATGCTCCTAACTTGTGCACCATGGTAATCTCACCTCTACCAACCTCTCATTCAGTGATGCATCCACAACAAATTCTATCACTTGTTTTCTTGACACCGACGCAAATCAGCATATTACTTCAGATATTGCTGGTTTGACACACGCATAACCTTATCTTGGTAATGATCAATTGAATATTGGTGATGATAAGGGACTTGTCATATCTAATACAGCCTATAATATTTTACATACCCCTAAACGAGTTTTTACATGTTCTGAAAATTAAAAAAAAGACTCTTATTTGTTCAACAATTCTACCATGAAAACTGTGTCTTCTTTGAATTTCCCTCTTCTGTTTTCTATGTTAAGGATCTCATCACCAAGGAGGTTCTGCTTTTCGGTCAGAGTAAGGATGGCTTTTACATCCTTTTAGAGTCTTCTGCCATGTTTATGCCCCAAGCTTTTTTGTCTGCTAGTTTATCCACCTCTGCTGATATTTGGCATCGTCGACTTGGTCACCCAAGCTTCTGAGTTCTGAGTTTCTTAGCATCGAATAAAAAGGTCACTTGTACGTCTTGTCCTTTAAATTTTCAGTGTCCAGCATGTCTATTAGGAAAATCATCGCGTCTATTATTAGGACGTACGAGTCATAAAACATCTGCTCTTTTTGAACTTGTTTTTAGTGATGTTTGGGGCCATACTCCTATTTTATCTTCTAATGGTTTCCATGATTCGGTGATCTTTATAGATGCGCACATAAAATTTATTTAGTTTTATCGTCTTAGTGCCAAATCTGATATGTTTAATGTGTTTCATCAATTTCAAGTTTTGGTTGAACGACAATTCTCTTGCAAAATAAAATCAATACAAACTGACTGGGGTAGTGAATATACTAAATTAAATTCCTTTTTCAAAACCATTGGTATTCACCATCACATCATATGTCTACATACACATGAACAAAATGGTAATGTTGAGCGTCGTCACCGTCATATTGTCGAAACTGGTCTTACCCTGCTTGGTCATTTTAAGGCACCTCTAAAATTCTGGAATTATGCATTTGAAACCTCTGTCAATCTTTTTAATCGTATGCCTATATCGGTCTTACGAAACAAATCCCCATTTGAAACTCTGTTTCATCAACCACCTGATTATGGTTTCCTGCGTACTTTTGGATGTCTCTGCTTTTTGTTTCTCCGACCATAAAATGCTCATAAGTTAGACTATTGCTCTACTCCTTGTGTGTTTCTAGGTTATAGTTCATGTCATCTAGGTTATCGTTTTCTTGACTTGTCTTCTGATCGTATTTACATCTCTTGTCATGTCTACTTCCATGAAAATTCCTTTCCATTTATTGAGTCTGCTCATGTTCCTACTATAACCAATTCTAACCCACAGCCAGCCCTTATCTCCTACATTCATGCCTTAATATCTTTCCCATCATCCAACCCACCACAAACACCAACCCTCCCCCCACACACCTCGGTCCCCTTACCACTATTTACAACTATGTCTCTTGATCATTTTGCAGGTTTAGGTTCTGCTGTGCCACCAGCATCTCCTTCATCGGTTCCTACATCTCCTTCACAGGTTCCTGCACAGTCACCGTCGGGCTTAGATCTCTGTATTGATCTTTCCAGCTACTCCATTCCACAGCAGCCACTGCCCATCAGGTCTCCTGACTCTCATGCTGTAGTAGCTTCTCGATCGCATCCCATGACGCTGCGTCCCCGCCAACACAAGTCTGTCAATGTGAGCTCAGTGTCTACCTCTCCACTGCCTCCCATCTCACAGGTAACCTATTCCTCTGTTCATGAACCTTTGTCTTTCAGAGAAGTTGACCATTTTTTGTGTTCGCATTTTGCTATGAAATCTGAAATTACAGCTTTACATGCCAATGGTACTTGGTCCTTGGTTCCATATGAACCCTCTATGAATGTTGTTGGTTGCCGATGGGTTTATAAAATTAAGCGTCAGGCTGATGGCATTGATGAACGCTACAAAGCGCGCTTAGTTGCGCGAGGATTCACTCAAAAAGAAGGTATCGACTACTTAGAAACCTTCAGTCCGGTTGTCAAACCAACCATTGTCCACCTAGTCCTCGCCATTGTCGTCTCTAACTATTAGCAGATTCGCCATTTGATGTTCATAATGCCTTTCTCAATGGTTCACTTCAGGAGGTTATTTATATGCAACAACCTATTGGATTTGTCGACCCTGTCTTGCTAACTCATATGTGTCACCTTCACAAGTCTTTGTGTGGTTTAAAACAAGCCTCGCGGGCTTGGTACAAACGACTGAGTGACTTTCTTCTGATGGTTGGCTTTCGCGCTTCAAAGGTTGATACTTCTTTAGTCATTCTAAAAGTGAATCATAATATCTGTTATTTGTTTGTCTATATGGATGACATTCTGCTCATTGGTAGTAACTCCACTTTGATTCAACGCCTTATTACCTTGCTGAGTTCAGAATTCAAACTCCAAGATCTGGGTTCTGCTCACTATTTCTTGGGGATTGAGGTCACTCCCACCAGTATGGGTCTCATGTTAAATCAAAACAAATATTCTCTTGACATCCTGAATCGTGCTGGTATGTCAACCTGCAAGCCTGTTGATGCACCGATTTCTGCCTCCAAGAGTGGCCTCCTGACTAGTGAGCCATTCTCGAACTCCACTCATTTTTGAAAAATTGTTAGTGCCCTTCAGTATCTTACATTTACCAGACCTGACATATATTATGTTGTCAATAAGGTATGTCAGTTTATGCATGCCCCTACTAAGAGTCATTGGGCAGCTGTCAAACGTATACTATGATACTTAAAAGGTACATCTTCCTTCGGTCTTCACCTTACTCGTGGTTCCTTATTATCCCTTCATGGTTTTACTAATGCTGATTGGGCGGGAAGCATCGATGATCAAAAGTCTACGGGTGGCTACATTGTCTTTCTCTGCACCACTCCCATTTCATGGGAATTTGGCAAGCAATGCACTGTTGCTCACTCCTCCATTGAAGCAGAATATAAGGCATTAGATGATGGTAATGCTGAGGTTCTTTGGCTTCGTTATCTTCTAACAGATTTGTGCTTTTCTCCGAGTTCTGTTACCACCATTTGGTGTGATAATTTGGGTGCTACTTATTTGTCTGCTAATCCTATTTTTCATGCACACACAAAACATGTTGAGGTTGATTATCACTTTGTTCATGATCGAGTGACTAAAAATGATATACAGATTCGCTTTATCCCTTCCAAAGACCAATTAGCTAATGTTCTTACTAAAACGCTTCCCCACTCTACTTTTGCTTCTTTACAGTCCAAGCTTCATGTGGTTCCCCCACCTTCAGCTTGAGGGGGTGTATTATGGAATGTGTTGTAATATAGAAAATATTGTATTTTCCTATATAT
>Ga0325414_1000289_pt1 | contig 37497 bp, 22 predicted proteins | sample PopdelMetagenome_8_FD_206183 | JGI IMG/M metagenome (GOLD analysis project Ga0325414, IMG submission 206183) | Populus deltoides microbial communities from Bellville, Georgia, United States - Leaf-PdKOR-R3 | ecosystem: Host-associated > Plants > Phyllosphere > Phylloplane/Leaf | place: USA... | reverse complement strand
GCAGCTTTTGGACTTCTTGGTTGCCAGAATCAATAGCATTAAGTCTGGCTTGACAACTAGACCCAATGCTATTGGGTTTGGCTTTTTCACTAAACTCAAGGCTCTTGGGTGTTGCGGTCAAACCTAAAGATATTGGGTCTGGCTTGGCTGTTAGTCCCAATGCTATTAGGTCCATCTTTGCAACAAGACTCAATGCTATTTTGGGTTTGGCATTGCTGTTAGACCCAATACACTTACTATATTCTATATACTCTTCATATTTTTTTACATTTAAAAAAAAATTGTTATTGATCCGTTGTGGAGCGCAGGCTAATATGCTAGTTAAAATCATCCACTGAGGTTAGCATCATTTGTCGCTCCTGCAATTGGGTTTAATATTTAGAAATCCCCCTACTCTCTCTTTTTATATGAGTTTTACCCTATTTACTAGTTCAAGTCTTGACTTTTGCTTTGTTCTTGCCTATTTTTGGCAAATAAACGACTCTTTCCTTTTTTCCTTTTTTTAATTTTTTTTGTTCGCATATTAATGTTTTAAATACTATCATTTATTATTCAACATGAAAATATACAGAGAGTGTTTATATTTGAGGTAGCGTCTGTGTTTTATCTAAACGCAATTTATCAAGTGTTTGGTTACAGGTTTCAAAAGTGTATAAACATGACGGGCCACACCACTTGCTCGAGGTTGGATCTCGGTTATGGAAAAGCAATTTTTTCCCTTCTTTTTGCATGTCGAACCACAGTTGCATCTTCTAAAACTACTAAAAAGCATTTGAAATTACCTTTGTATCCTCTTCTCTTTCCTCTCATTCATTTCACCCTAACTGCAACAACAATTACACAGGACAATCACCATTACTGCTACACAACCCACAAGAATGATCATCGTAATGTCTCTTTCTTCTCATTCATTTGTCATTGATTTCTACATAACTACAAGGAAAAAAAAAGAACAAGAACAATCCCCATTACTATATATCCTACAAATAAATTCAATATGAACATAGCCCACAATTCATATTATAAAATTTAAAAGAAAAATGGATACTAACATGTAAAGAGAGAATTTAAAACATGGTAAGTATTCTTAAACATTACAAAAGGGTTAATTACAGGATAACTGATGTACTATATACTGAGATAAGACTTTTATATATACATTAAGGTTTAAGACAGTAATAGATCAAACAGTAACAGTTTAGGTTTAAGACAGTAACAGATTAAACAGTAACAGTTCAGGTCTAAGACAGTAACAGATCAAACAGTAACAGTTCAGGTCTAAGACGCTAGACTTTATTTACATTATGCTTGCATGTAGCTTGAGTTATTGATGTTTTGACTAATGAGATGTTAAAACTAATTAATATTGAAGGAATAGTAGTCGCTGCATTGTCAACGAAAAACAGATTTCATGCCACCAGAAACCATGTCTTGTAGTGTTTTGCTGATGAATGGTAACAAATAAACAAACATAGATTAAATAATTAATTTGCTCTGCTTATTATAAAATTCCCTGATAATTGTCCAAACGTAACTAATTACAATTAGTATGGATGATAGTCATTGTGTAGGGTTTTGAGACTTGACATTATTGGGTTAACTTCAAATTTATATTACTTTAAAATAACTTTCCATTTGATAATGGTTAACATTAGTGTGCACTATTATGAACAACACAGTTTACTTGATCTCTGTTATAGGTTTCTTGAGAAGGAAACACTTTCTAGGTTTGAGTTATCTGTATGTAGTCTTACATGTTATTGATAATCAGTACCCTTTCATATAGTTTATATAGGATACAATACAATGGCCCACCATGTTTATTGTTTGCCTCGTGAAGAAATACTAGAGCAATTAAATAGTACTCAGTCTACAAATGTAATTGCTACTTATTTTTTTTAAATGGAATACACCAAGCTTTAACTGCAATATCTTAGAGAAAATAATAAATTATTGTCTACAATTATGTTATCTGATAATTGCTGTAAAAGTCGTGGACCTTTTACTTTTTAGTTTCTTATTTCATCCCTTGCAAGCATTCAAACTTTTGCAAGATTAGTTAATTGTTTCTTTCATTTTTTTTTTACGATATTGTTTAACATTTAGCAATGGATCGGTCTGACACATATGATAAAGCTTATTAGACTAGGGTAATATTGCACATGTTTTTTAACATTTGCATTAAAGCTATTAAGAGATGCATGAGACCAAACACCCATTTTGATAAAAGCTGGCTAGAAATTTATCATACAATCATTCTAATAACAAATAGGTCTTTCTTTAACAAAAGAAAAACTTAAAAACAGATGGGATAGGATTAAAAAAGACTAGAGGGTATGGAAAAAATTAATATATGAAACTGGAGTTGGTTGGAGTACTGAACTTGGGACCATCTCTGCAACTGATGAATGGTGAAAAGCAAAAATTCAGGTTAATTGTCATTATCGATAGCTTTATAATTTAATTTGTCTTATTACATTATTTATTAATATGCTAGCATTGTTAACTACATCCAACTTTCATTACAAAGGAAATGAAAGGAGAAAATAAGTTTAGGCATGTCAATATAGAGTTCTTGATGTGTGTTAAGTATGACATCATGTTTAGTAACATAATGGTCACAGGATAATATGCATGGGCTCCCTTATAAGGAATGTTATCTGATGAAGATAATGGGGCTGCTGAAATGAGAAATACAACTCTGAAAAGGATGCAATACCTGATTTTATACATGATATTAGCAATATGGTTGGTGGAAGCAATATCGCGAATAGTAGCAACAACCATAGTAGTGCTAAGAGAAAAGGTGCACGACATACTACACCTTAATGTCAGAAAAAGAAAAGGAGAACTAGAATGGGAGCACAATTATTCACATGTTTGGATCGACTTGTTGAAAGTGTCTCCATGGCTAAAAGGAGCACACCAACTTCTAGAGATAAAAAAGGATGTAGCATTGAAGAGGTAATGGAAGAACTGCATTCTATAGATGGAGTTAACTTTGATGATGCATTGCATATCTTTGCCACTTATTTTTTTTTTTATGTGAGAAGCAAAAGGGAGATGTGGGCTACAATAGGGTCTATTGATAGAAAATTATCATGATTGAAAATAATATTTGACCAATAAAGAAAATCATTGATGGACAAGGTCAGGTGTTAACTTATTAACCTATTCATGTCATTTGATGTATGTTAAATACTATAATCCAACAATATTTTCACTTGTCTACACTCTTATTCTATTCTCTTTTTTAGACTTCTTATGCTGCAATTATTGTTGGAAATATATCATGTTGCCTACATATTTTTATTACTATGTAGTTGAAGCACCATTACTATGTATGTTTTCACCTTATGTATCACTAAATATTGTTATATTGGAATTTTAGTTGGTAATGGACTTTAAATGTTTGGTTACTTGATTTTGAATGTTAACTTTTATACATGGAAACTAAAATTTCAGTTGGTATTATACTTTAAATGTTAGGTTACTTTATTTTGAATGTTTGGTTTTTAGATATAAAAACTAAAATCTCAGTTGATATTTCACTTTTAATGTTCAGTTACTTGATTTTGAATGTTAGGTTTCATACATGAAAACCAAAATTTCAGTTGGCAATGGACTTTGAATGTTAGTTGTCATTGATTTTGAATGTTAGGTTTCAGATATGAAGAACATAATTTCATATGGGTTAGCACTTTGAATGTTCGGTCCATTCTTATTATTGTTATATAAATAACAATATGAAATTGTTTAGTTGTCAGTTTCATATTATATCCTTCTGAAGAACAAACTGAAAGTTTACTTTGTAAGAAACAAGTGTGTTGGTCTCTCATTGCTTTTATTTATAACAAGTAGGTTTCTTTTGATTTATAAATTGGATTTTTGAATTAAGAGAGTGTTTGTATTTCTTATATGCTACTTAAAATTTAAGCTTTTTAATGTTTTAGTAATCTTTGACAAATTTGGATTAATATTCACTTAGGCCTAGACATATGATTGTAGCATATTAGTTTCAATATGATGAACTTTATTATAAATAAAATGCATTCTTAGTTTTGTGTGTTGTGAAAATGTAATGCTTTCATTAAGTATTAATTCCTCCATGTGTGATGGGTTGCTTTTTATGCAAAGATTGATTCGATTAACTATTAGTGAGGGTCTAAACTACCTAATGTTTTTTCATTTTCATAATTATGAGCCCAATGTTTACAATTTGTAAGCAATAAATTAATAACAAATTTGAAAGTCTAAAAAAGTAGATTGAATTTGATTGGCTTTAAAAAAAATACAAATGCACATTTCATACAACATCTTCAATTTATGTGACAATCACTTTCAATTTATATTCCCATTACACAATAAATTATATGTCATAATAGATGGACTCGTAATGGTTTGAAGCGCTTTTCAATGGGGATTATGATAATGTAATGAATTATGTAGCCGAATATGTTAATTATGGTCATTATGGTGGTAACAATGGAGATTTTAGTCATAATAACAGTTCAGATAACAATGACAATGACGACAATGATTCAAACGATAAAAGTGAGTTGTTTCGAAAAAGAGAGTTTGATCATCATAAATTGGTTCTATGCATGGCTAGTGCGCTCGCATTATATTATAATACTTATATATATAAGGAACCATGTATAGATTCTTACAACACTGGAATGCAATGGTTAAATGAAATATTACATGGATATTGGACACGATGTGTAAACATGTTTATGATGGATGCGACGACATTTCAAAGTCTTTGCTTTCAACTTAAAAACCAATATGGGTTAAAAGCATCCAAAAGAATATGTGTTTTTGAAAAGTCAGAATGTTTCTTTATACAATAACATTGAAGGCTTTCAAAAGGGAAGTTCAGGAGATATTTCAACATTCAGGAGAAACTGTTAGCAAGTATTTTACTAAGGTTCTTAAATCAGTTTGTTCACTCGCTATAGATTTTATAAACCTGAACATCCTGAGTTTTTAAACACACCACGTGAAATTGCAAACAATCCAAGATATATGCCTCATTTCAAGCTAATGATATCATTCGTATTTATTGATGATGCTTTGAATTAGAAAATTTTATACCATTTATTTTTAATCAATTAACATTAATGCTTGTTGTTGGTTTATTTCATGTAGAATTTAAATAGGAGCTATTAATGGCACACATTTGCGTGCGTGTATTTTTTCAGAAAATCAAATTTCATTTATCGGTAAAAAAGGTGTGCTGACCTAAAATGTTATGGATGCATAAAGATTTGACATGCAATTCATATTTGTTTGGGCGGGTTAGGAAGGTAGTGCACACGATTCATGGATTTTTCTCGAGGCAATTAACAATCCACTTATAAAATTCCTTAAGCCACCGAAAGGTAGTAACGTATATGTATGTGTTAGTTGAAGTTATTTCTGTTAAATTAATGTTAATTTACTTATCAAAAATTTCATTATAAAGTTATTATATGTTTTTACAGGGAAATATTACTTGGTTGATTCAGGATATCCTAATGAATATGAATTTTTAGGTCCATATAGAGGTCAAAGATATCATTTGCAAGAATTTCACCATAAACACATGAAGAAGTTTTCAACCATGTTCACTCTTCATTATGTTATATCATACAACGTATATTTAGAGTTTGGACAAAAAGATGTTGAATTTTATAGAATATGCCATCATTTTATTACAAAGCATAAGTTCAAATTGTTGTCGCATCCATGACAATTCATAATTACATTAAGGCTATGTTTGTTTCCTGGAAAATGGTTTCCGGGAAACCACTTCCCAAACTTTCCTGTGTTTGTTTGTCATTAGGAAAGTTGGTTAACGAAAAACACTTTCCAGTCAAAGGAAAATTTGGCTTGGTTTTCAGGAAACTGTTTTCCTAGAAAATTTGGACGGAAAACAGTTTCCAGAAATTATGAAAAATTTAGAAATGTCATATTATTTGCTGATTATATCAAATTTGGTCCTCAAACTTTTGATTGCTATATATATATATATATATATATATTGTTTTGAATATTTATTTTTCAATTTCATCTCTTAAAATTTAATTTTTATATTAACTTTGGTCCTTATTTTTATAATTGTTATTTGTTTTTCCCTTATCATTTTTTTATTAAAAATTTTTATCTATCAAATTTGATCATCATTCTTTTGATTGTTACTTATTTTATTTGAAATAATTTATGAAATGTTAATTATTATTATTTTAATTTCTTCATCTTTCATGTTTTTTTTAGATTTTATTTCTATTATTTTGATTATTATTTATTTTATTTGAGATAATTTATGAAATTATATTTTTTTTCAATTTCATTCTCATTCAACTTTTTAATTTGTAAGATTTGTTCCTCATTATTTCAATAAACTTGAGAAAAATAAAACATTAATAAGTTATTTTCCAGCTCATTTTCCATGACATAACCAATCACTGAAAAGTGTTTTCCAACTTATTTTCCATTACACTACCAAACGTTAGAAAATAATTCACTTTCCAAAAAAAACTACTTTCCAGCAAACAAACGGGGTGTAGAAGAACTTCACTACAAGATGTGGCATTTCATGGAATTTGATCATCAACCCGATTTTGTTCTTGGGGATTTTTTTTAACTGATGTGGCTTCACATTCATAGATCTATGGAAACCACAGGCCTTCACGTATGGATTATGTACGTGATTAGATTGCAGCAAGTTTAAAGGAATAATAAAACTATTGTTCTATTTGTTTAGGTCTCTTTACAATATTGTATTAGTTGTGAAATTAACTTTTATGTAATTGGAAATTAAGATTATGATTCTGTCCTTTTAAGTAATTATATTGCCACCATCAAATTGAACCACAATTTTTAACCAAATATTTTTTTACATGTTTTCTCTTGAACATAAAGTTGAACCATTCTTTAAACCAAACATATATTTCAACCACACCAACCACAACAAAAAAATGATTTTTCAAAACTTGCTTTTTTACACTTTAACCACAAAAGGTTGTCACAATAACAAACACACTCATAGAAAGAGAAAGTGTATGAGACTTAGATTTTAATTTGAGTTTTATTTAACAACGTCTATGTTGTATTCATTATTTTAGTATAATTTATATCTTTTTTGAAAAAAATAAAAAGGTCACATGGAATCTATCAAGGGCAAATATCCATTTGGTTCTAGTCAGTTGCCTTTTTTACTCATGAACTGACTTTTTTCTCTCTTTTGGTAAGCCTATGTTTCTAAATGAAAATTATACATCTCCTTGAAGATAGGGAACAAGGACAAACAATAATTAAGTTTAATAAAAATAAGATATAATAAGTTGAAGAAGGAAATGGATATAACAACATTAAATAAATGGGCTTTTGGGTTTTTTCAATGGATTCAAAGAGTTGAAGAAATTAAAAGGCTTGAGCTATCAATTGAACACATGACATGTGTATTAGACTAGGACACCATTTGGGAACGCGGTGCAAACCGCGTTCCCAAAAAATTCAAAATTTGTTTTGCTAAAATTTAATATGTTTTGGATCGTTTTGATGTGCTGATGTCAAAAATAATTTTTAAAAATAAAAAAAATATCATTGGCATGCATTTCAGCACGAAAAGTTATTTGAAAAGCAACCGTAACCGCAACCACACTGCCAAACAGGCTCTTAGAGGATGTTGGAGACAATGGTAACAAATGCTTTTTGAAGAACTTTTTGCTTGAAAATACATCAAAACAATATATTTTTTATTTTTAAAAAATTATTTTTGATATCAGCACATTAAAACTATGTAAAAACACTAAAAAATCAATTTGAAGAAAAAAATTCAAATTTTTTAAAAACTCTTGTTGAAACGTTCTCCCAAAGAGACACTAAACTTTAAACACACACACCTCAATTTATCAAAAGATTATATATGGAAGTCCTTCAATTATTAAGGGTTCCACATGCTTAATTAGATAGATGATTAGATTTAAGGCAATGAAATATCATTTAACTCATGTGGATTTTTTCTAGTAATGATGTTGGGCATTATTATCATTGATGATGTTTGGATTTAGTGATGCTTAGGCCTGACCTTTAGGCTCGTAAATGGCTGGCCTTGTGTTTTTTATTGTTGTTTTATTAAGAGGGTAAACGATGCATCGTTTATTGCAACATATGACATGTCATCAGGTTTCCCAAATTTTGTTAGCCACAATGATCGAAAATTAGGCAGAAAACTTTGTTTTGTTTTTGGACCAAAACAAACTCATTTTTTAACCAAATTTTCACCTTAAAATACCTAAAAAAACAAACTACAAACCTCAATAAACCATTATGTACTTTTTAAGTAGAAAAAATTAATTATGTCTAATAAATAATACTTACTTTCCACATGTGTTTTTTTCCTATTAGAATCTTTACCTATTAGAATTATGTCTAAGTTTATATTAATCTCAGTCAACACCCTAGGAGGAGTGTTGACCTCCTCTTTTTGCTTTTCAGGTTTTACCTTTTTTTAATAAACTGCTAGAGGTATCTCTTTGTAATTACCCTTTTTATTTCTTTTTTAAAAGCATAATAATATTTTATACCATGTATTTTATTCTTGTGAAAGACATAATACTTTTTGCGGTTGTGTGCGCTCAAGAAATTCCAAACGACTATGAATAAACTCTTTTTTTAAAAAAAAACCTAAAAAGTTGCTAAGAGAATTATGGTGTTTTAGATATCCATCTTCCTATCTTTGGAATCGTGGATATCCATATCTAGCCATGCCTGCTTCTTATACATAAATATGATTTTCAATAGCTTAAGGAGAGCTTTATCTGTATTTGCTGATAATTATTCTCACAAGCTTAGATTAAATACTTTGTTGATCAAAGCCTTAATGGCCACTGATTCAAGAAAACCTTTGACTTTTAATATGTTTTTTTTTTAATTTATTTTAGATATGATATGATGCTTTTCTTTTCTTTATAAGTGAAGAAAAATAGCTTAGTAGAGCTCCTTTTCAGTTTATGTACTTATATTGAATTATTGAAGTTAAGAATAGAGTCATTCTAAGCCATGATACCATTCACAAGCAAACTTATGGAATGCTGTTAGGAGAATCTTAAACATAGCTTCATTTAACATTTGTCAGAAGCTCTAGATTGTTTCTTATACTTTATATATGCTCTCTCGAGTTTGTAAATCCATCATTGTTATTTAAGCTCATTTTTGCTGACACAAAATCCATCATTCTTCAAGAAAACAAAGTTGTTTATATATAGCGGTAATAAGGAGCTAGAAATTGTGTCCTTTGTTAGGAATAAGAGAGTGGTAAGGCTCTAAAATGTTATTGTATAGCTAGGACAACCTCCGTAAAAATTTTCATTTGTTGTGTTATTTGATGAAGGTCTGAGAAGTTGATGTTCCTATAATAAGGAGATTGGTCACTCTCCTGGGTTTTGGAGTTTTTAGATTATATTCTATGAAAATTTTTTAGTAATGTATAAGAAGGAATGAAGTAGATTTTGTTCAATGTTTTCCCATAAACAGTGTCATTAAGGAAGTCATGAAAACTTGAAATGGATTTGGGGTTCCAATGATTGTTTAATGTGCTAAATGTTTTAAGCTTAGGCTATTCTATGCTCTTTTACAAAATAAGTTCCCTATGTAAAGGACTCTCTGATGATTAAGTTAGTGAAATGAGAGGGGGAAAGTGGTGTATGAGAGAAAAATATAGGAGAATGATTTCTTAGAATTTTTTTGTATATGTGTGGATATGTTGAGTTATGCCTTATACATGGTGATCCTTTGGTATTTATACACCCTCTACTCACTTAGGATCACATGGATTTACCTGACATGGAATGGGGTTGTAAGCTTGTTGTATACTTTACTTATATGAGAAATAATGAAGAACATCTGCTTTACCATATAGCTCACCATCACAATAAATTGTTTATATAGGTGTTAATGTGCAATTGTTCACCTAATCAATGTGATATGTTTATGACTGTGCAACTAACCAATAAGACTAGTAATTTATGTAAGTGATAACTTATGAAACAAGACATTTGTGGGTGTTGTATTGATAACTTCTAAGATGAGTAATTTAGGTGGTGTCGTATTGATATTTTATAAAATTAAGAAGACTTGACAGTAAGAGTGTGCTTAAATATTATTTGGTGTGCTAACTTTTTCTCCTTTTTTTTTTCCTTTTCTACTTAATTGACCCTTTAGTCCAACAAGAAAATTTATTTCAGTTAGGCCACTACGTCCAATAAGTTATCTAATTACTTGATTAAATAGTTATTTTTATTTTGTTTGAGCCTTATAACCCAACAACTATGACTGTATAGTAGCTATTCAGACTACGCTAGACCTACAATTATAATCAGACAATAATTTTTTGGTTTGGGGATAGCATTGGGAAGCTCAATAATTATTTGCTTTACTATGACCAAATAACATTTAGACCAGTCCAATATCTATTTGGTCAAGTAATATTTTTTTTCTTGTATTGTTGGTTACTATCTCGAGATAGTAGAAACGAACACATTTAGGGTTGAAGGGTCGAGATGATATAGAAAACAGAGATAAAATTGTATTTGGTAATAATATATAAAATAAAGTGAATATCTTTTATTTTATTTAGTTAACAATAGACAAAGGAGAGAACAATATACAAAAAATATATTTTATTCTTGATATGTATTATTGTCAAACTTTTAATATTCAAAGTAATAAATAAGGATCATTATTTTCATTTTAGTTTATGATGAGCATTATTTTTTTTAACTAACTTCAAATTATAATTTCTTTATTCATCAAAATCATGTTAAAAGAGGATTTATAATTATTATAAAAAAATAATTCATTTCTAAAAAGATAACATAACTAAATTATAATTTATTTAGTTATTAAATTATTTCTTTAATATTTAATAATAAAATAAATAATTAAAACAATCATATGTCAAATAAAGTATTTGAGCTAAAAATCTAACATGGTTAGAAATATAAGATAATAATTCTATCGCAAATGCAATTTTTATTTTATTATAATTTAATCTTTGCCACTTCATCATTAAATCTAATTGCTTTAAGAACATGACCAATTTTCATTTATATATATAATTACTGTATTATTATTTCAATAATAAAATTAATTTTCTTTCATAAGGTTAAAAAAGCTCACTCATTTAGTAACAAGATTTCTTCTTATACTTTTTAAATATAAATCACTATTTGGTTAATTAATTTTATTCAGCTATAAAAAAGAATTCTAATTCATTTATTTTTTAATTATTATAAATTATCCCGTTATACAAAAATAATTTATTATTATTTAGAAATTTATTTTTTCATATTAATTTAATGGAACAAGAAAATATTAATATAATTATATTCATAATAGGTGTTTTTAAAAGTTAAATAAAACATATTTAGAAATAAAACATATTTAGAAATAAATAAATTAAAGTTTTTTAAAATACATGATCTTGCAATCAATCAAGAGCAAAACAAACTTTTAATACATACAAAAACACATTAAAAAAAAGAGGAGAATAAAAAAACATAAAATATCTAGGCTTGTCCAATTGGTCGAATCATGTTGAGCTTCCTTCAACCTTTGTGGCCATTCATTCAATATATAGACTTCTTCAACAGTGGCTTTCAATCACAACTTTTGGGCCCATGGGCTTCCTTCAACCTGGAAAATTTAAAATCAAAGGAAGACTCTAGAAAGAAACTCCATTTATATTTAATAACCTGGAAATTTAAACGTTGAAGTCAGATTTTTCCCCCTCCCTAGCCCTAGCCCCTAGGGCCCCCCTTTTACAAAATTTCTATCTTCTGTTAAACAGAAACAGATCCAACCCCCCCTGGAGAAAAAAAATTAAAAATTAAAAATGAATCAAAAGCAAGACCCTCATGAAGATCAAACCAAGAAACCTGCACCATCATCGTCAGATTTAGAATCTGAAAAGCACGTCGAGGTAAAGGACAAGATCAGCGATCCTCACACCACTGATTACGCTCCCTACCCAAAGCTAGACCCTCAAGACGTCGCTCCTCCTCTTGACAATTGGGCCAACGTATCCATGGGATCGACAACACTTTCTAACCCTGCAGGCGCAACCCAAGGCTCACCTCCTATCGCTGGAACTACTGTCACTACCATGCCGGTTGATTCCAATCCCTACGTGTCTCCTGCCCCTGTTGCCCCCTCTTCCTCCAAGAGTAATTTGCTTCACTTTTTTCTTTTTTAAAAAATTAATTAGGGTTTTCTTTTCTTTTTGATTAGTTAATTAACTGGCATATTGGTTCTTTTTCTGAGTAGATAAAATGGAGGCGGTGAAGGATGTGCTAGGGAAATGGGGAAAGAAGGCGGCAGAGGCAACGAAGAAGGCTGAGGATCTTGCTGGCAACATGTGGCAACACTGTATGCCTTTTTTCCTTTTTCTTCCCTCCTCTTTTTTTTTTTGTACTTAATTGTCTATGTTTTTGCTTGGTTAAATTCATATGCTAGTTAGATTTTGGAAACTGTTACTCTTTTGCGAGACAGAAATGATGATAATGTTCTCTGGCCTGCTTCTGCATATAATGGAATTGTGAATTTTGACTATTTATAGTGGATATGCTTTCTTTTCTTACATGATCAGTGTAGAATCAGCCTGTTCAGCTCGGCCATGCCCGTCTTTTTATTTTGACGTTGGTGGTGGTCCGACTCCACCCCCTTTATCCTCTCTTGACTATTCTATCACCTCTTGATGTTTTGTAAAGATGGTCTTTAGTTACAACTTAGAAATATTGTGGCCTTTAAGCATCTTTGTCAGACCTTTCCAGCTTAAATGTCTACACTTGATTGTGCTTTTTGATTTAATTCTTACCACAGCGATAACAATTGGGCAACCTGTGCCTTTTGACTTGGTGTTATAAGGTATTTTGTGTTGCGTTCAAAGCTATTGCTTCCTGCTGGATTCATTTATTAAAAAGAATTCTGATTGAGAGTATTGTGTGATACTCTGATTTCTTCACTCTTTGCCTTGTTGAAGGCCTAATATATATTTTTAGCAGAATCTGTTGCTTCTGGCTGCTGCAGTTGTGATGAGAGTTATTTGATAGTTTGAAATGCTTGAATAATTTATTGTAGCTGCTGCACTGATAGTTATTCTGATTTTCAAATCAAACCGATTGACTAAATTTCATGTCTAGCATCTTCTTGTTGAACTTCTGATTCTGAAATACTTTTTTGACCAGTGAAGACAGGCCCTAGTTTCGCTGATGCTGCTGTTGGAAGAATTGCTCAGGGAACCAAAGTTCTCGCGGAAGGTGGTTATGAGAAGATTTTTCGACAAACTTTTGAGACTGTTCCCGAGGAGCAACTTGTGAAGACATTTGCATGCTACCTATCCACTTCTGCTGGTCCAGTTATGGGAGTATTGTATTTGTCAACAGCAAAACTTGCATTCTGCAGTGACAATCCTTTGTCTTACAAAATTGGTGAGCAAACTGAGTGGAGCTATTATAAGGTATGCAAATTGTGCTTGTCATTATTTTGGCAGCATAATTTAGATATCCAAGCTATAGAAGCAACCTATCCATGACAGTCTTCTAGCTAAAGATTTTTTTTACCATCCTTTATGCATTGAGAAACTGCTTTTGTTGGTTTGGGTTATTGTCATAAAGTTTGCATCCCCAATAACTGCCAGAGTTATACTATTGGTCTAATATAGAGATTTGTTTTATTTGCTAGGAAGAAAAAGGAAGTGCCTGCAAGAGAATCCAGTTTACAATACAAAACCTTTGTGTGAGAAGAATATGCTTGAAACCTTTAACAATTTATGCATCTAAGTATGACCCATCAAGTTAACAGATCTTTGAGTGGATAGCATAGCATTTAGATTTAGTTTAATATGGGCTGAGTATTGACTGACTAGTCCTCGTTAATAAATCTTTAAAGTGCTATTTGCTGGATGGTTTCATCTGGCAGAGGTGGTTGCTAACATATCATGTAAAGTATTCTCTCCTTGTCATTCAAATATTCTCATAGACCAACTTATAGTCTGCATGCATTATTATTGGCGTGGGATTTCTTCTGTAGTCTGGTTATGGTGCTACATCTGTTGATAATTTTGATGACTTATCCACCCTTGCCATTCATCCAGTTTGTTAATGATCAATCCAAGGTACAACATGCCATGCCACATTGAGTTTCTAAGATACCTTGAGAGCAGTTTTCTTAATGGTCATACTTCACTAATTTTCCTGGTAGACAACTCAGATAATGTTGCGCTGTCCACAAGATTAATGTTGATGATCATTGGTATTTTGCCAAATGGCTTTCCATTGCAACATCATTGATAAATCAATAGCAATTGACTATCTACAGCTATCAAAGGGTGGAGGAAAAACATTAATTTAGAGTCCTGATGTTTCATCTTTATTATTTTTGTTATACAATTGTTCTTCATGGAATCTATCTTACCAAAAGACCCTGCCCAAGTTTTACCCTTTGTATCATTGTATATGTAAGTGCACCATGTCTACATATGTTATCTATGGCATAAAAAACAACTTTTTCTGCAAGATAAATCCTAGCATTATTATAAATGATGTTGCTAAAAATAAATCATAGCAACATATAACTTGCAGTGCTAAGTCCTATTTTTCTTTGGACCCACCGGATTTGGATGCTCAGGCATCACCATTACAAATTTGCATTATTATATTGAGAGCGTAAGTAAAAAAAAAAAGGTGAATAGTATCGACAATGCTGCCTGTTCATTTGAACAACTGTACTAGAGTCACTGATTTCTCCTACAGTTAAACAAGCAGAGGGGTTTATAAATGTGAAACAGGAGCTGATGTATTGGAATTTATTGGCTCTTTGCTTAATGATTATATCCCAATGTAGGCAAATAAGCATCCATTTGTCTTGTCCTCGTTTGGAATCAAATCTAGTTTTAATCTCACAAAGTTTCTTATTTATATCAGTCTTTTCTCTGTATGTACATAGGTTGTTATTCCATTACATCAGCTGAAGGCTGTCAATCCATCAACAAGCAAAGTCAAATCAGCTGAAAAGTATATCCAGATTATTTCTGTTGACAACCACGAATTCTGGTTCATGGGTTTTGTGTACTATGATAATGCTGTTAAAAGTCTTCAAGAAGCGTTGCAGCACCACACCTCATGATGCGTGCTGAGCATCGCAGAACAACACCCAGGTCTGAAATTCCCATCATGTCCCAAGAAGCACGTTATGCTCTGCATGTTGGTGTAGATAAAATTATGTTGCTTCAGAATCTGGAATACAATGGGAAACATGCATGCATGTTGCATTTATTTTTGAAATCAATGTGATATTCCTTGTCATCGTAACAGTGATTGTTATTTTTAGCTGTGATATGCTGCCTGTCAGATAAATAGTTTAATCTATGAGAGATAAGGACTGTAATTTCATACATTTTTTTTTTCATATAATTAATCGACTGTTTGTCTTAAGATAATTACTCTTTTTCATTTTTCTGTCTTGAAGATGACCTCTGTTTTTCTGTTAGTCGGATGCCTGCAACGGGATTGCTTTTTATTTTTATAAAAAAATACTATAAAAATTTATAATACAAAAAATATATTTTTATAATATTAATAATAATTTTTTTCAAATTTATTAATTATAATAAGAATAATAATATTTGTAACACAAATGATAATTTTTTTAATATTCATACTATTAATTATAATAAAAATAATAATATGTATAGCATAAATGATACTATTTTTTATATGAATATTTAGAATTATAATAAAAATAATAATATTTGTCACATAAATAATTATATTAAGAATTCCAAGGATGATTATAGCATAAATAATAATATTTTTTTATATCAATGCTTTGAGTTATAATAAAAATAATAATATTTATAACACAAATAATAATATTTTTGATATGAACATTTTGAATTATAAAAGAAATAATAATATTTATAACACATTATTATATTAAGAAAACCGACGTGGGGTTGGGCGTGGTCGTGTCCAGCTAAACATGGGGCTGGGCTTGGACGCATCCAAGTCCAACATAGGGATGGCCGGGAGCGTGTCCAACCCAATGTGAGATTGGACGTGGACGTGTCCAGGTTCAACATGAGGTTGGTCAGGGACGTGTTCAACCTAACATGGGGGTGTTCAACCTAACATGGGGTTTGACGTGGACGCGTCCAGGTCCAACATGGGGTAGCTGCGATCATGTCCAGCCCAATATGAGGTTGGGCGCGGATGCGTCCAGGGCTAACATGGGGTTGGATGCGAACGCGTCTAGGGCCAACGTGAGGTTGGGTGTAAACGCGTTCAGATCTAATGTGGGGTTGGTGTGGACGCATTCAGGTCAAACATGCTATTACCATCAAAGAAAAACCATATAGTTGATTTGAAGGATAAAATTAAAAAAATATATTATTATTATTATTATTATTATTATTATTATTTGTGCCATATATATTATCATTTTTATTATAATTAAAGGTATTAATATTAATACCATTATTTGTGTTATAAATATTACAATTTCTATTATAGTTCAATGCATTAATATCAAAAATATTATTACTTGCGGTACAAATATTTTTATTATAATTAAAAGTAATGATATTTATTTTTATTGTAGTTCAAAGTATTAATTTAAAAAAATATTATTATTTGTGGTGCAAAGATTATTATTTTTATTATCATTGAAAGTATTAATACTAAAAAAATATTATTATTTGTGGCCCTAACGCCACGTCGGGTCTAACCCTTAGCCCTGGGAACATGGCAAGCCAGCTTCAGCGCCACTTGGTGCGCGAGTCTGACTCAGCAAAAGAGTTGGCAGCCCAAGCATCAGGTTTCCCCACGTGGGGGTGCGGGCCTGTCTCCCGCCATGGAAAGGGAAGCCAGCCCCAGCGCCACGCGGTGCTCGGGCAGGTCAGCCGAAGTGCCAGGTGTTCTCATGTGGGGGCGTGTGCCAGGCTGACACCCAGTCATCTATTCAATGTCAAATGCATCTATGTGAAAAGACAATCCCATCCCTTTCTTGTTGCTATTGTAATTCTTTATGGTAAGGATTACGCTGCTATTACACTGCTCCAATTTATAATTATCTGAGTGTAGGTGACCAATAAGAGAGGCACTAAATTTTTTTAGTATCATATGTAATTTCCATACCCTTTCCAAGTGCTCCGAGGTTCGATATGAACAGCGCGTTTCTTCCTTCCCTTCTGCTTAAACTTTGAATTGGAATGAGAGGATTGCCTCGGTTTTTTCAGTTGAAAGTTGAAGATAAGGCTGTGAATTCCTTTAGTTAATGGCTCTACAGCAAGCCAATAATGGTTTCTAACAGTAGCCACCTGGTAGTAGTGGATATCTCAAACATTAGTGTGTATCACAATCGTTTTTACAATTAGGATCCTGCACCTTTCTCAAGGGAGAAGGATATTTTGGATCCGCGTGTCTTGGGTCTATTTGTTGTTCTTGACCCTGGAAGATTTCAGCTTTGAATTTGTCAAGCTCAAGCCCATTCCATCCAGCGAATAATATATTTATTTGCAAATCGAGGCATCGTGTTCGATGTGAACTTTGAAGTGACTTTGAGACCGTGTAGCGCATCTAACACGACCGTTTTCTAATACTATTTTACCAGTCAAGAATTAAAAAAAAAAAATTATTTTGTCTATTTTATGATTTGAGTTTTTATTTTTTATTTTACAATTAAATTTTTAAATATCACACTTTATAATCTTAACTTTGAAGGTGGGTAATACTTTACATTTTTTAAAATTAATGCTAGAAAAAAAATCAACAAAATATATATTTATTTACAAGATGGATAATATATTTGAGATAATGATAAAAGAGCCTCTAAATTCTAATTAACCTTTTCAATTTAATTACCTTTCTCTTTTCCTTCTCTAGATTCCTAACCAAAAAAATATAATAATACAAAGAAATGCGGAAATGTTAAAACAAAGCTTCCAATTAATTCATTGTTCATCAAAATAAGATCTACTTGTTTTATCATTATTTTTATTTCTTGTTATAGTGAATGCTATTTTTTTCTAATGAATTGGATATATTTTATGGGCTTGTTTCGATTATGTTTGGATTTTTTAATGTTTTGTTTTTAGCAGAGCCGTCAAAATTATCAATTTTTTCTCACATGTACATGTACCTTACTATCACCAAGCCCAATATATAACTAAACACGATCTTTCTAGCCAAATTAAGTTCTTTAAAGAGAACCTACCCAGCTTTAATTCAATTTAAGTTTTCTTCTTTAGGAACCAATAATCCCATTTTTTTGTGTTAGATTTGCTTTTATATATCAATTTCTTTTTTTTAATATGTTAATTTTGATTTTATATGCCAGTGTGGTTTACATGTAAAAAATTATACCTTGTTATATTAGTTTTGACCCTCCTATCAAATAATTTCAGCTGTGCCCCTGCAAATAAACCTCTCAAAATTCCACAATTCACATAACTACAACACAAACTTAACTTGGAAAATGACATCGTCAACATCAAGTTCTAATAGCATACAAAGATGTAATAACTTTGACATTACTTTCAAGAATAAAACGTGCATGAAATATGGAAAAAAAAGTGCAGTTAAAATATTATAAATATAAGCTGGTAAAAACAGGCTATTTTATAGATATGATCAAAAGTCATGTGAAAATATATGTATTGATCGGTGCAAACCTATAAATAAAATTAAATCATCTACAAGAAGGAAATGAGATGAAAACGATGTTGAGTGAATGATAGATGAAGTGAAGAATATAAAAGATGAATTATGTTTGGATGAAAATTTTTTTTCACAATATGGAAGCTGGTTTAGAAAGTGTGTAAGGTTATTGGTAGTTGCTAATTTAGCATGTGCAATGTTATTGTTTATAACAACTATATTATTTGAATTAAAGAAATGAAATAGAGTCAATGTATTTCCTAATATATTCAAAATACATTCAAATTAATATCAATTGTATCAAAAGCATAATACTAGCAAGCATGCACACAACAATAAGTCCGCAAACAACAAAAATTCACACACAAGCATCCATAAATATTTCAACATGTCATGGTACCTAACATAATAAAAATAATTAGCCAAAATATGACATTCATTCATATCAATAACATAAATTTAACATTCAATACTTATTGGTTTTTAATACATCTTCAACAATGATAGCTTGTTTGTGTAAATCATTGAGAACTAGCTCTAACAACATAAACATGCATATTTGAAATAATATTGATTATTAAATATAAACTGTTTCATTAAATCTATAAAACTAGCTAGCATGTTTATAAGAATCACTTGTGTTTAGGGTTGAGTGTTGAGAGGAGAATGTATCAATATCACCTTTGCCACATCTGAAAACTATTGAGTCTTTGTTTGAGCCTCTGTCAACAACACTAAACCTTCTTCTAATAGTGCTTGATCCTTTAAAGCCCCTGCCAAAACTACGAGACCCCTTCAGAACACTATTGCATCCTTTTACAATTGTGGATACTATACTAACACTACCACTAGCAATTTGCTCAGCATTATCTTGTTGGCATGTTGTAAACTCTCGAATATCTTGATTTAGTAAATAAAATAAAATACAAAGGATGTGGAGAAATGATTAAATTGAACAAATTAATTAGATTAAAAGAGAAGTTATTTAATGTAAGGGGGAAATTGAAAACAATAATAAATGAGTAAGGAGTTAGTAAAGAGAAAAAGAAATAGTGGGGGTCAATGGATTGATAAAAGGGATGGTGGGGTCAATGTGAAAATAGAAGTAAATTTTGGGGGGAGGAAGATGCAAATAAGAAAAGAACATAAATATAAATAACAAGAAATCTCTAGAAATCCCCAGAGTAATGGCCGACCGAGGAGAGGAAGAAAGAGGAGAAAAGAAAAATTGAGAGGAAACCTTGTAAATTCATCATTTGAATCTAAAGAAAAGTGAGAGTAAGTGAACCGAGAGTACTTCAAGCAAGATTTAGGAAGAAAACTTAGAAAACATTTACTAGTGGGAAGGGAAGGGTTAGAAGAAGGAAGGAAAGAGAAGAGGAAAAGGGGTTGTTCTTAATTTCTTGACTCATTATTTTGTAATAAAAGGTAGCAAGTTCTCTTATTAAGTCACTTGAATTTGTTTGTGTTTTTCTTGAATAATTGAGATTTTAGAATACCTTAGTGTAGGTTTAAGAAGTTGTTAAATAATGATAGGTGGATGGAAATGATGAAAAAAAAAAAGCATGAGAAACGAATTTATACTTGTTCAACTTAGAAATCAAAACTGGACAGGTTGTCTCTCAACTTCTCTGCTAAGACTTGGACCCTAAGATGATAACATTTGAGATACTTTTCTTCATGAAAATCGTAGATCCATGTTGTAGTGTTCCAAAGAAACAAACCATGTATAAAACCAAGCTCTATAGCTCCGGTTATACTCAAAATACTAAACAATGTTTAGACAATAATAGTTGGACAATAACAGTCCAATGTTCGTTGATGAGCAATTTTGACTGTCTTGGGGGCAGAAATGGGTTCTACTTCCTATATAGAACTTGTAGCCTCGTGTCTTAGCTTTTCAATGAGACCAATCTCACTTAAAAAAAAAGTTATATAACTCTAGATATAGTTAAAAATACGAGGAGAGGTCGGACAATAACAGTTCAATTTCTAGACAGTAACGTAACAGTCCAATGTTTGTTGATGAGCAATTTTGACTGTCTTGGAGGCAGAATTAGGTTCTCCTTCCTACATAGCACTTGTAGCCTCATGTCTTAACTTTCCAACGAGACCAGTCTCACTTGAAACGGAGTTTTATAACTTTAGATATAGTTAAAAATTTAAGGAGAGGTCGGACAATAACAGTCCAATTTCTAGAGAGTAACAGTTGGATAATAACAGTCCAATGCTCATTGATGAGCAATTTTGACTGTCTTGGAGGCAGAATTGGGTTCTCCTTCCTACATAGCACTTGTAGCCTCATGTCTTAACTTTCCAACGAGACCAGTCTCACTTGAAACGGAGTTTTATAACTTTAGATATAGTTAAAAATTTAAGGAGAGGTCGGACAATAACAGTCCAATTTCTAAACAGTAACAGTTGGATAATAACAGTCCAATGCTCATTGATGAGCAATTTTGACTGTCTTGAGGGCAGAATTGAGTTCTTTTTCCTCCATAAAACTTGTAGCCTCGTGTCTTATCTTTCCAACAAAACCAATCTCGCTTGAAATGAAGTTCTATAACTCCAGATATAGTTAAAAATATAAGGAGAGGTCGAATAGTAACAATTTAATTTCTAGACAGTAACAGTTGGACAATCCGTTATGTCGAGCCACCTAAAACTTGTAATTGGTAACTTCTGTTTGGAATTGTTTTTTTATTACAAAATGTTGAGTTGTAAAGGTTGTATGTATATGTGTGTATGTATGGTCAAGACTTGAAATTTAAATTACTGTAACTATTGGTACATGTGAAATTGTGGAAAATAGACGGGAGCAGGGGACGACTAGCAGAGCACAGTTTTCAGGTAGGTGTCTGACACTTAAATTTCTAATTTAAAGTCTTGTGTAATCCTTTAACTTAGTCCCTAATAAGATTCAGTTCAAATTTTTGTATTTATATGTAGTATATGAATGATGAATGGACCAGTGTCCTAAATTGAAACTGGTGCCCTGTGAATGGGTTGATGGCTGGACCAGTGTTCTGGTTTGGAACTGGTATCATGCGAAAAGGCGATCAAAAAAATTAGTTATTATTGGACAAGATTGGTTTGCTGGCAGGTGGGAAACTATAGAAATTAAAAAGAAATGAATTGAAAAGCAAATTGTTAGTGTAATGAAAAATATAATAGATCATCTTAATTAATTTAATTATGTTGCAAACTTTTATGTAGGTTCATCTCAGTAGTGTAACCCTTAGTTGATGTTTGGGTGTTCCCTCTGTATAATCACTTAAGTTAATAGGAAGATGAAAAAATTCTCCTTTTGGGTTGTATATAACAATATTTCTAAATTGTATGTATAAAGTTATATAGTGTTATATTTGTTAAATTTGTAAGTAGTAAATTGAAATTTAAAATCTTTATTATGCTAACGTAGGAATGTAATTACAATGGTTAATTAATGGTTAACTCTTAAATCTTAGGATTCTTTCCATTTTTATAACTTGATAATTATGTGAATTTTATCTTAGAAGTTTATAGTTTGAGATTTGGAATGATTGGATTGTGTATGAACAATGAATATAGGATGTGTACAAATTATTTGTTGATAACTTGGGACATCCTAACATAGGGGAAAATCTGTCAAAATTTCAATAAACTGTGTATTTGTTCAATAGAGAAAAAATATTAACATGTTTTTTTTTAATGGTTGATGCATTGGTTTCGATAGTGGAGCTCTTACACATGTCTTGGAATTATATCCATATTTCTTGCAAATGTTAGGTTAATCTTCTCCTTCTTCCCTTCGTATATTCTTTCTTGGTATACCTACATTACTTTTGAGTTCTAGAGATAGAACAGCTACATTTTCTTTAATATCAAAATCAACTTTTGATAATAGGTGTACCATCTTAAAAAAACATTTCTAAATGTATTCACACTATAATAATCATTATATAGATCTTTAACTTAATTATTTTATGATTAACACAAGGAACCACATACATGCAAGAAATTCTACATTCTCTACAAGAATACTTTTCTTTTACCAAATCAACACAAAGCCTGATATGGCTATAATTATTTAGAACTAGCTACAATCATTCTCATGTTCCTTTCCTTTTCAACACACATGCGCGCGCGCGCACACACATATATATAATGTTCTCTTGATATGAGGTTTGGTTTTTATTGTCTAATTTTTAGACTAAGAAAATCTATCATGAAACCTAGCCATAAGTTTCAATCTAGTCTTATTTAGTAATATAAGAATTGGCATGCTTTTGAATTCTCCAACCTAGTTATTGAATGATTTGGCCAAGTTATCAATCATATTATCATCTTTAACTTCAAAATCAAGCATGTGCCTTGTCTAAGTCTTAATAGGGATGTTCTTCAACCAATTAACAACTTTAGTGTCTGCATACCCAATGTCTCTCATATAACTATTGTAATTGAGATTCATATAAGCTTTTGATGCACCATAAGATTTTATTTTCAATTCTAAACTACAAAAACCTTTCTTATTCAAATTAACATAAATATACCTTGAACAATGCATATGTGTTGCCTCTGGGAATACCTCAACAATAACTTTAAGTAGACTCTAAGAAGTAAATTGATAATGGTTAGAAAAAAGACAATTCCAAAATAAATGCTATTTTAAAAAAGAAAAGAAAAGAAAAGAAAAATTGTAACTTTTAATTTAAATTTATATTTTACCTGTTAGACATTATACAGAATGGCCTCTAATGTATTCCATCCTTTATTGATCCATATAAAACATATAAGGAACAACACCATGTTTCATTATTTTCACACTCAACAACAACATAAGCAACAAGAAACAATCCATTATTTCCATCCAAACCCATTGTTAATAATAATAAATCTTTATATCAACCCTTGAGATGGAATCCATCAATCCCAATGAAAGGCTTACTTTTAGAAACAAAGTCTTCTTTATTGTTTTCAAACAAACATATACGTGTTGAAACTTTCATGGTAAATGCACACCTCTATTATAATGAGGGTCAAACCATAAATATACATCAGAACTCTATTATATTGCTTCAATAACTGAATATATATAAGGATACTTTTAAAAGACTCATTGTGACTTTATTCCATAAACTCTTTAACATTTATCTTGGCTCTCCGTAACTGTATTTGGTATGGCTTAATACCAAATTTATCATCCAAAATCATCCAATTTGCTTCACTGGAGATATTGGGGTTAACATTAAATATTGGTAGCAATATTTTTTTTATCCTTATTGAATTTGCAACTTTTATACTTATAGGCCAAATGCAAGTGTGCTTGTTTTTCAAAGACTTAATTATGAATGTCTGACTATCAAGTACAGAGAAACCATATATCCACCAATCATAATCACCACCCATACATATAGTAACAACCTTACATTTCTTATATATATGTGTGTGTGTGTGGGCGCGCGCGCTTAACCTTATACTCACGCAAAACATCTCTGAAGTGCGTTATATTACTAAAAATTTAACATTCTTCAAACTTTATTGATCCATCATCTATAACTTTAAAATCTCTTATATTTAAAACTAGTCGTTGGATCCATATTCTTCTTCTTTTTTCCTCCCCTTGCCACTTTGCTCCTAATCCTTTTCTTACCACTGCTATCAAATTGTTCACTAACTTCTACATCAACATCATCTTTGTCACTACTAATCTTCCATTCATTATTAGAATTGGAGGCACAATTCAATGTTTGACTAGTAGAAAAATCAACTTGTAAATTATCAACCCGCTCATCTTCAGCTACATCATAAAATTCAAATAATTCCTTAACAAAATGGATATAATCATCGTCTACTTCATCTTCATCATCATCATCATCATCACCACTATCATTAGAATCCATTTTAACCTTGCATTAGCACTAACATTATTATCAGCACCCATTTTAGAACCCATTTTAGCACTCATATTAGGACCAATACTAGGACATACAACATCAACACCCTTTTCAACATCCATATTATACTAGTATCACCACCAAAACCAATATCATCATCCATTTCAGTACCCATTTCATCCTTATTGGGATTGAAATCATAAAACAATAATAGCATGTTTTTAACTTTCATTGTATGTAGTACAATATCTCGTTCAACACTTTTATCGTTAAAAGATCAACAACTAGATGAATATTAACATATAGATGCACCTCTTCTTCACCTTCATGCATACTAAATACCTATAAGGTTGAGACATCGTCAAATATTTTATTGCCTTTGTCATCCCTTATGTGAGTCATGCAAGTCTATATCAAAAACTTGCTTGCATATGAATAGCATGTTTATATAAAACATATATTCAAAGCCTTGATTTTTTTCAATGTATGATGAACTCCTATGACGTGTAGATATATCTAGCATTTTTTCTTACATGGTTGATAGAAGTTACATAAAGGTTACACACTAATTGAACAATTATTACAAAAAAAAATATCTTAATTTGACAGTAATTACAAAATTAGGATTGTGTGAATAGTAACTCTAGATTTTAGATTTAGGAGTTTTTCATAAAAATTCATATAACTTACCTAGTATTCAAAATGTGTTTGAGAGTATGAAATTTATCCATTAAACATAAAAAATTTACTAAAGTCTAATTGATTAAGACTATTGTACCTTCAAAATTCTCATTTTCAATTTGAAAGTAGTGATTTTTTTTATTAAATCGAGGAAATAAAATCTATATTTTAATGATGTAACAAGAATAAAATGCACTAACAAATTTTAAAATCTTGATTGAAGAAAAAAATTGAAACATGTTTTTTTTGGTTGAGTTACAAATGAGAAATCGATGGCAACAACTAAACATGAAAATAGAAGGTAACAGAAAAGGCAAATTTGTGTTTGACAAAGAGAGCATAAAAGAGAAGAGAAGGTTAGTACGAAGATAGAGAAAAAGTTGTACCGCCACGATTACCTTGTATGCTTTAATATACATATAAGGGCATTATTGTTATTTTATTGATTTTTAAAATCTGCTTTCATCCGGGCTACTAATTGTAATTTTGGAAAACTTATTTGCGAAGTAAAGAAAAACCAAACTATAAAATGGTAAGAATATTTTTTTGAAAAAAATAAAAATGAGATAGGTTTCTCTAAAGTTCCGTAGCCAAGCCTGGCCTAGGCGTGCTAATATAGAGGATAGTCAGGCCCAACCCCGCCAGGTAGATAAATGGCAATGCGATAACCTGATAAGCTCAAGATTCGGACAGGCCCAATACGTGTCGGAATCCCATGTAGGGTCCTGGATAGACAACCCATCCTGAAATTTGAGCAGCAGCCAGGACAGACAGCTTCCTGTCTGAGTCCCACTGGCAAGCTGAAAAGAGGGAAACATAACACGATTAATGGCAGATAAGACTTAAAATTCATCAATAGCATGGCCCATTGTTTGAACCTAACTGAACATCATTTCTGCATTTGTTGCTTTGCCGACTCCGATTTATTGCTGGTATTTTGCTTCTGGAGAACTTAGGGCCTAAACAGAAGGGATTCTCAAAAAAGGAATTTAATTTAAATACAAAGAACACCCTTTCACGAGTATAATTACAGCTAATTCAATGATACTGTTTTGATTTGAGATTCACCTTCTGTCAAGTATTCAAGCTCATCACGTCATCCCACGTATGAGTGAGCACCAGTACGTATTACAAGGTCTGGTGGCTGATTAATTTAATTTGATGAAAACTATGTAATTAGTAATTAATTACCAAAGATTATTCGGTTCTTTTTCCGTCCCACTTATATGGTAAAGGGACTGGGAAAAGCTAGATTAAATCATCATTTTATACATGGAACAAGAGATGTTGGTGGTCACGGAGGAGGCATCTGAACCTGTCAGCCCGTATAAAGAAAGAGTTGATTGCGATGTATCTTTAGTCCTTGGCATCCAAAATAGCCCTGACCTGCAACTAGCTATGGGATTTTACTTTTCCCCAGCCATACCCTACATCCATACAAGTTCCTGGCATTTTGCTTTGTCAATACATAATGTACTGGTGTAAAATCGCATCCTTAAGAATCTTGGGTGCTGGTAGAGGGAAATAATTCACGTTTTTGTTTCTGAGAAACATGAAAAGCACTCAGGCATTTGAGTTTAACACATAATAGTTACCCTAGTTAAGAAAGGCATTTGAGTAGTTGTTAGTTTTTACTGTTAGCACGTATAATATATATATATATATATATATATATATATATATATATATATATATATATATATACGTGGATGACAGAAGATGAGTTTCAGAGATGTTGCCATCCAATGACAAGAGCTTTGGTGCTCACCACTGGTTAGAAGTTAGAGACAACCACCAAAATATAACACAGACATTAGCTGTAATGTCAGTCCCCATTTATTATTGTTCCGTTCTCTCTTTTCTTTTCTGGGACGACAGAGCCCACATGTCCCTCAACGGAACAGAATAAAAAGCAAGCAACATAACATAAGATCATTTTTCCGACAGTTTCAAATGCCCTAGTAGCCTCTCGATTCATTACTTGCCTTTCTCCAACATCTACATGTCTATATGATCAGTAACATGCCCGATCGAGTTTCCATTTCCCACTTCTCACTCCCTATACATTATTTAGGCTTCTTCATGCATTGCATTTAGTTCTTTTTTATGAAAAAATCAGTCAGCAAGCCTCTCAGTTCTCAAAGCAATTATTTAGTGTCATTCCTTGCTCTCTAAGATAAATTAATTCTTTTGTCTCTAAATGATCGTTTCATCAGTATAACCCAAAATTATGAGACCAAAAAACAAAAAGTTTGAATGAATTATTTTACTACATATTTAACTATGAGTAAGTAAGCTTGGGATTTTGTCAGCTGTAATTGATCAAATTCAAGAAACTAAAAATTGATTATAGGTTATACTTAAAGTGAAATATATGATTAAAATTAAAGAAACCAAGCCTCCTTTTAAAAGTTATTCTGGGACTTCCTTCCATGTTCATGAGTAAACGGCAACCACAAGGTCTGAAAATATAACTGGAAAAGACTTTGCTACAGTGAGGCAATGTTAATAAGCAACCACTTTCCAACTTTAATTGCTTTACTTTTACCAAGTACTTCTGAGGGGGAAAAAAGATAAGAGGAAGCAGAAGAAGCCTGAAAGAATTAAAACAAGGCACAGAACAAATGTTAAACAAGAATACTCACTCATGTTCTACCTATATATCTTTGAAAAAAAAGAAATAAAGAACTATATATATATATATATATATATATATATATATATATATATATAAATACAAGTTTGTAAACAATGTAGGCAAGAGAAAGCGAGAAAGCAATTAATGGAGGACGAGGAATGAGGAAGGTACATGAGGGAAATGAACAGAGTTTTTGTATCAACATTCGAATACGATGACATACGATTCACAACAACCCCTCTCTGTTAGGGTTCCACCTCTCTTGTTAGCACAGTTGTCCACAGCCCTTTTTCGGTGGGTTTTGAGCTTTATTCATGATGATCAGCTCGAGGTGTCTAGAGTGAAAACGCAAATTAATGTGAGGGAGAGAGGGGGAGGGATGATTAAAGCTTAAGCGGTGGTGAGCTAGAGAGAAAGAACGAGAAGCTGACAGTTGTGAAGGGACAAAAAATTGCAGCTTTGCATGCTAACCACGTTTTGATTCAACTAGGAATTCTCTCGGTCCTAGAAAATCATCATCGTCACATGATACCAACTTACAAATTAACCCATCAGTTTTTGCCTTTGCTCATGTGACTCGTGAATTAGACAACTGACTTGAAATATCAAAAATGTTGAGTGAATTCTAAAGGCATTGTGGGTGTTTTGCAGAGCTTTTTTAAGGTCCCATAACATTAATTTACATGTAGAAAATCAAAATTCAAGAAAAACAGCTAGCCATTTAAATTAAAAACTAACTAGCTAGGTTTCTCATAATTAAGCTTAAAAATTAAAGAAAGAAACTACGGTTAGAAGATGCTGATGATTTGAGCAATGGCCCATCATCAACAACGTATTCAGAATAACAGTCATGATGATGATCACCATTCATCCTACAGTGACAGAGAGAAGAAACTAAACAAAAGCAAAGAAAAAAAAAAGCCACTAGCTAAGAACCCTAGTTAAATTGACATCCCAACTTTCCGAGATTCCCTTTCCAGATTGCACTACTGGTGTCTACTCTCTATCTCCATGGCACCAATAAGTAGCTAGTCACCAATTTCTGGAAGAAGAAGAAGATGATGGTGATGATGAGATAACAAATGTTGGTCTTTTATGTTCCTAAGAGATTTTTAGGGTTTCTTACCAATAGTGTGCTTGTTATTATGCATCCAGACCTTGAGCACATGCCGCTTCACACCATTCTCCGCACAAAACTGCTCCACAGCAGCCTCATCATGTTTCTGGATTCTCCAACCAAGCCTCTCCGCGAAAGCTAACATCTTTTCTTTCTGCTCCTGCGAAAACTTTGTCCTAAACCTCTTCTTCGAACTACTACCGCCTCCTCCTCCTCCACCACCGCTACTGCTCGGATTAGACACATCCTCCTCTTCCCTACTATACCCACCACCAGACGCAGCCGGCAAGGCTAAAGGCCTTGGCTGCGGAGTTGGTGTCAAGTGATGAAGGTACCCAGCCGGTGGTGGAGCACGATAATAAGGAGAGAATTGTGGTTGTTGCTGGTGGTGATGGCCATGGTATAATATTACTTCTCCTCCACCTCCACCATCAGTCTCTTTGCGGTGGAAATTACGGTGGCAATTACACGCAGCACATTTAAGTGCATCCAAAGTACCTTCTTCACCTGCGGCCATGAATTCGCCACAACCATCAAGTGCGTGTCCACCGATTCCCACAGCATGGTTTTTTTGACACTCTCTGTATCTGATTGAAGATTTTCTTGTGTTTGTGTTTGCTGCTGTTGTTGAAGCACCTTCTCCTCCGCCGCCTGTAGGACCCATTTTTGACCGAGCAGTAGCTGAGTTGCTAATTGAGTCATAACCCGGTGGCATCACCGCCATCCCCGTCATTTCTTCTTCTTGGTCTTCGTGCTCATCAAACTCCATTTCTTCCCCCAACTCTCTCTAAGCTTTTTTTTCCCCTTCTTTTTCTAGGTCTACCCTATGGTGGTTTCTTTTCTTCTTCCTTTTTTTTTTTTTTTTTTTGTTGATAGAGAAGACCTACATGGCAAGGCCGGTTCTTTTTGTGAGCAGATCTCCCCACCCACTATAATAACCAAGTGAAATAAAACGGTGATAAAAGCTTGCATTTATATGATAAAATAATAATAATAATAATAGAATTGTTTTTTCTTTTTTCTCTTTCTTTTTTAAGATCATAAGAAGAGAAGATAAGAGGTTAAGGGAGAGTGTGGCCATCAATACACCGGCCTGCAGAAAATAGGTGTCTTACTCGAAAGCCTTTCATTTACTTTCCATTTTCTCTTTCTTTTACCCTCAACAATTTATTGGATTCTCAATTCTTTTTTAAATATATTTCCTCTTTATCTTTGTTTATTAAAAGGATTTTTTTTTATTAATTAAGAAGGTGTTTGTCATTGAAATTAAATCTGTTTTTGTTTTTGTTTAATACCATCAAAATCTTTAGATTTACCGACGGAATTTTCCGTCGGTATTTGCACTACCATTCCGTTGGTAAAAAAATTACTTATGCAATCATCGATGGAAAGTCTCCATCGGTGAATCTTTCATCGGTAATTTTTTGTCCGTCGGTAAGTCTATTGGTAATAAAAAAATATTATTACCGATGGATTTACTGGCGGAAAAAGCGAGCAAAAAAAATTTGCCATTCCGTCGGTAATTTTCTCGGAAACAAACCGTATGTAATTCCGTCGGTAATTATTTTAAAATATTTTTTTAAAAATATATTTTACAAAACTATAAAATAATTAAATTAATATTAATCACCACTCTATAATACTCAAAATGCTTGGAAAAAAGAAGAAAATCAAATCAAAAAAATTTACAACAAAAAAATAACATGAAAAAATAAATTCAACTAAAAAAATTCATATGAAAAAATTTTAAAAATCCTATAAATAAATCAACTAAAAATTGATCTCATATGAAAAAAAAATTCTACAACAACATTCATAAAATTATTAAGAACAAAAACAATTAAAAATAAAAGAAAAAACAAATATATTGAAAAAAACATGAAAAAAGAGGAATTTTTTTTTTTTACTTTAATGTAGTTGCAGGTGAAACTAAGAACAAGATTTTTTTTTGTAAAGTATACTAATTAAAAAAAATCTTAGAAGAAAAAATAAGAAAGGAGAAGAAGACATACCTGAGCAAGGAGAAGAAGAGAAGGAGTTGAGGAGAGAAGAGAAGAAAAGGAAGAAAAAGAAAGCATACCTGATCATGAAGGAGAAGAGAAGGAGTTGAGGAGAGAAGAGAAGAAGAAGAAGAAGAAAGGAGGCGGGTCTGTTGTGAAATTAGGGATTCTAGGCTTTTTATTGGGGCGTTTACCAACGGTTTTACAGACGGATAATTAAATATTAATATTTTTAATCATTCCGTCGGTTATTCCGTCTGTAATATTTAATTTAAAATTTGAATTTAATCAAAAATTTTAAGAAACCGCCAAATATCACCAACGACTTTTCAATCCGTCGGTGATTCTGTCTGTAATATTTAATTTAAAATTTTAATTTAATTTAAAATTTTCAGAAAACCGTCAAATAACACCGATGACTTTTCAATCCATCGGTGATTCCATTTGTAATATTTAATTTAAAATTTTAATTTAATTTAATTTTTTTAGAAAACCGCCAAATAACACCGACGACTTTTCAATCCGTCAGTGATTTTATCTGTAAAGAACAATAATTAACGGTGCAATTAGAAAGTAAATAGTTCCAGAGTTCTCTGTAAAATATCGACGGAATGTTCCGTCGGTGATTCCCTTTGTAATTAACATGATGAATAGTGTTGACAGTTTACCAATGATTTTTCTGTCGGAATTACTGACGATAAAAATTGCACGTCATCATTTTTTTTCTTTATTTTAATTAATTTTTTCCATTGTAATTCTCTCAGTAAATATCGAGGGAATATTTCCGTCGGTAAAATCTGTCGGCAAGTTACCAAGGAAAATATTCTCTCGGTATTTCCGTTTGTATTTATCAATTTTCTGGTAATGTAAATTAAAATACTTTTTTGTTCAAATTAATTTTTTTATTGTTTTTGGATCATTAAACTCATGTTAAAAATAAATTTTTAAAAATAAAAAATATTATTTAAATGCATTCCATGAAAAAAATATTTTAAAAAGAATTTCACCTCCCTAATTTATCCAGTTATTTGATATATTTGACATGAAATAATTTTACTAATTAAAATTCTCGTTTATATATAAAACACTAGCTATGGTAAGAAGTAATATATCCACCACCTTAGATTTCCCTGACAAACTAATCTCTTCTGAGCTGTTGTATCGATGAGATTTAAATTTGAACAGAAATCGATTTTTGGGAGGGAATTGCATTCAGTGATGGCTCTTGACAAATTGAATTTTGAGAGGAGAAGTGTTGATGATATGGAAATATTGTAATTAAGGTTTGTGATTGTGGCGTGCAGTGTTGCCTGTTTCTTTTCCTATTTTTGTTGGTAGTTAATGCGGTAAAGGAGAAAATTAAGAAGACTAGAAATTTACATGAACATGGCAAGAGAGAAGGAGAAGGAGAAGGAGAAGGAGAAGGAGAAGAAGAAATGGCAGAGAGGTAGCGTGTAGGGTTATGTCAAAAAGTGACGTCAGAGTGTGTAAGGGTGAAAGGGAGAGGTGGTGGTGGGAACTGAGCACCACCTCCTCCGTTCATGATGAACATTCCCACACAATCAGTAGTCGTGCAAAGTCCACGCAGCAACTCAGACCTCTTGCAACAGCAACAGCACTCGCTCAAATCTTGTTTTAGATGCTTGATTCTGTGGTTAACTGGGCATTAGAATTCAAAGGGCTTGGTTTTAGATGGTAAGGAAGATTCCCATTTGGCATGCATTTTTTAGGTTTATTTCCAGTATTAACTAGCCTCATTTGCTGGGGGCGTTATTAGAAATGGTGTCGGAGAATGTCATAATAATTGTTTTTTAAAAAATGTAAATTTATTTATAAAAATATTAAAATAATATTTTTTTATTTTTTATATCACCACGTTAAAATAATAAAAAAATACTAAAAATAATTAATTTTAAACAGAAAAAATTTAAAATTTAATAAAAGAAAAACAAATTGAAACCAAACATAAAGAACTCTTAAATTCAGAAGTTTCACAGGGTCATGATTATAAAGCCAATAATTAACGGTGCACATACTGCCCTTAGCAAAATTCACAAAGAAATTACTAATTTTAGAGGGAGGAGTATTCATTCACATCGGAGTCTATATTAATTAATTACAAAAACTAAAGAGAAATACCATCGAGGAGACAGTGAAAACCGTACACTAGTTGTCTTAACAATGTCAGTTTCTTGTCACACCGAGAACCAAACATGTGGGAGTCTTTATCTTTCTCTTCGGCACTCCTTGTCCTTGCAGTGATATCTGTCATCCCAACCAATCAGCTAAAAGCAAACTTAAATCAATCGAGGACTAAAATGAGAAAGAATTAATATTTTGTATATCTTTTTTTTAAAAAAAATATTATTTGAAAATATATTAAAATAAAAAAATTATTTATTTTAATATCAGATTTAAAACCATAAAAAAAAATTTAAATAAAAAATTTTAATTTTAAAAAATCACAATTTTAACCACTTTCCTAACACTATATAATAAAGCATACACCCTTCAAACATAATGATATTAAAAAAAAATATATAGGGCAATGATAATTTGAGTCAAGTTGATTTAGCTCGATTAACTTACAATCTAGAATAAAAGATAAAAAAAAAACCCCCAAAGAAAATAAAGAAAAAAGACAAAGCTCAATGCCCGATAATCTAATGTCAAAGAATAAAATTGAAAAAAAATAATTTAACTTGAGACCCACGACATGAGATGAAGATAAAAAAAATACTTTTTAAAAAAAGAACCTAGAAGAAAAGATCAAAGTAAAATAAAAAATAAAATAAAAAACCCGAGTCAGCCCGATTAATACTTGAAACCAGTGACCCAGTTCCTGATACCAAAACCACCTTATAAAAGGTAAACACTTAAAAATCACTAAGCAAAATCCCAAATCATAAAAAAAAATAAAATAGTAATAAAAACAACAAGGACAAGATTTGGCATAAAAACTGAATGAAAGAAAACAATGATGGACTAAATTGAAAATTAAAATAAATTAAAAAAATGATAAAACAAATAGCAATTAAAAGAATGAGGACCAAAATTTGATACAAAAATTAAATGAAATAAAATGATAAGAGATAAAACTAAAAAGAATACAAGAAAATGATAAAAACAAAAATAAACAGTAATAAAATGAATGAAGACCACATTAGATACAAAAATTAAATTAAATAAAATGTGTAGGTATAAAATTGAAAAACAAATAAAGTTTAAAAGATATTATAAGCAAAAAAAAAATAGTAATCAAAATAATATGGACTAAAATTGATTGAAACATAAACTGGATGACACAATTAATTTTTGGAAGAGCTGGCATGAGTTTCTAGGCTAGGAGAGAGAAAAAAGAGAAGAGAAGAAAAAAAGTTCATCAAATTTCAACTAGACCTCTTTCATGAACACGCACTTCACCATCATGAAGAGGACGACTCGCTGCTTCTAACGCTGTGATGATAGCGACATTTGATCACTTGGAGGTGTTGCGCAAGTCGTTCAAACAACGCAAACACCTTCCACTTGCTAGCTTATGCCATGCATGTCCCAACTATTTTTAAAAAAAAAATTTATATATAGTCAAAGATCTAATTGCACCACATCCTAATACATAATTATAAAATAACAGTGTTGAAAAGACTTAAATGCCCCCAAATGTATGCTTTGTTATTTTTAATTTTAGGGGAAATATAGTTTTTTTATTATGCATTTAAAGTACAAAACGATGATAAAGCCTTTCTCTCTGGTTTTAATTTTTTTTTACTTTTAAAGTTATTTAAGTCATTATACTATTCATTCAAAATGCAAAAAATCTTGTCCTACCAAGAAAGATTTTTCTATCCTTAAAACTATGTTAAATGAGTTTTTCTTTAGTGATTAAAATAGTAATATAATTATGCAAATTTGAGAGTGTGCACAAAATCAGAGTTCTTTTAGGTTTTTTTTTTTTTTTTTTTGTAATATATGAAATGCAAGTACTAGCTATTCCACACTAATCATGTCTTTATTCAGTTTTAATGTAATGTTACCTTATATTATAAAGGATCTACTTTTAGTTGTTTTGATCTAAAATAAATGTTTGGTTAATACTTATTTTTTTAAAATAAAAATATATGTATTTAAAAAAATATATTTTGGTTTTAAAATAAAACAAGGTATCCTTGTATTTAACAAAAAAACACAGCTGCTTATTATGAGTTTTTTTAGTTAAAATTACAACTTTCTCCTTTATTTTTTTTAATTACACATACTAAATTAAGCTACTAGTATTTTACATAAATCTATTTCAAAATATTTTATTGAAATGATGTGTGTATTAATTATCCCAATTAATCCTTTTCTTCATAATATGATATTTACTTTTATATATATATATATATAAATGTTCACATGTTATGTAATTTAAGACGTCATGAATTATTGAATATAAATAAAATGTATTTGTCTATATACTCTTAATACAGTCTTTATTGATCATTTTATATCTTAAAAAAGCACAATAATGAAATCTATTTAAATAATGTTTAGTTTTTTAAAATATTTATATGCACAATACAATAACTAATTATCAAACGCTATTTTACTTCTTACTACTACCCTTACAGAAGTAAGAGGGACTAGATTAATTTTCGACCTCGAGTATTTTGAACGGTGGAAGAACATTTATTGCCTAGAGTTCACGTTCAAAATTGTGTTTTTGAATTTATATTAAATATTGAAAATTCCCCTCACCCAAAAAATTAAAAAGAAAAGAGAATAAAGTACAAGAATATAAATCCTCCTCTCATTGGATTTTTATCAAAAAAAAAAAAAAAACACTCACATCATTAATGAGCCGCGTAAGACACTTCCCAGTGGTTAAATCTACCTATTTGTTATATCACTAGATGCGCAGCCGTGCTCTCTTTCACATGGAGCGGCACGTGTAGACATATTATGGTTGGATTGTGGACGGTGATCGATTGTTTGAGTTTTTTATTTCTTTTCTCTCTCCTGACAACTAAAGTGCATTATTGTCCTCTATTTATTTATTGTTTGCTTGGGTCTGACAATCATGTGAAATACCAGACCTAGGTGCGTGGGTCTAGCATCCTTAAAACAATATATATATATATATATATATATATATATATATATATATATATATATATATATAAAGTAAGTAAGTAAGTAAGTAAGTAAGTAAATTCAACCCATCATCTTATTAATAAAAAGACCGACCAATATTTGTAAAAATAGTCAATTTTTAATCCATAAAAATTGATTATTTTATAAAATGCAGCATAAAATACACAGGTTACTTTTATTTTTAATTTATGCACCATGTAAAACTCTAAATAATATAAATAAGCTACACTACAACATTATCCAGTTTTACCGACGGAATGATTCCGTCGGTGAAAGCAATGCAATCCGTCGGTGAAAATAATACCGACGGACTCACCGACGGAAGTGTTCCGTCGGTATAACAGTCGTCAGTAAATTCCATTTCTGTCGCTAATTCTGTCGCAAATAAAAAAACCACCCACCGACGGAAACACCGACGGTAATACAGACGGATACGCGCGCGCCAAAAAAATTTCCCGCGGGAACATTACTGACGGAATAAATCCATCGGTAATTACCCTTGAAATTACCGACGGCATTACCGACGGACAATCCGTCGGTAATTGTAGCATGGCTTGTAATTTTGTTGCAACTCTCTGTGTGATACCGATGGATAATTGTAATGCCGTCGGTAATGTCAAGGGTAATTACCAACGGATAATGTCCGTCGGGAATGCCGTCGGTAACAATGGCATGGATGGTAATTGTTCGGCAACTCTCTGTTAAATACCGACGGATATAATCCGTCGTTATATCTGTCGGTAGATATTTAAAATATATATAAAAAATAATTTATTAATTGTAAAAAACCTTAATAAACAAATAAAAATGCATTAAACATTAAAAATGTAAAAGTAATAATATTAATTACAAATTTAATGTGTTTAAAAAACAAAATTAAACTAGAATAGCGGCGGAGCTGGAGGAGGAGGCGGAGGAGGAGGAGGCTGGTTGTTCCGGGGACCATACGGCCAAAAAGAAGTTGCACAAGTATTGTCACCCATCTTTGATCTCATCTCCATGACTATTTGACGGAGCTCAGCATAATTCGTCGAGAGTTGTTGATATTGTTGTTTCAACGCAATGAACTCCTCAGACTGGGTGTTTGATACTGATGGAGAGCTTCCAACAGTTGAGACACTACGAGTTGAACGCAAGTTTTCAGCCGTAGTGTTGGAGAGCCCGTAGACCCTATTTTTATCGGGTCCACCAGACGATCCCGCCTCCATCCACAAATCTGGATCAAAATCTGGATGGGTCGACGGATTGTCCCCATATCTCTCCCTCAACCGGCTATTATAGGTCTCCTGAAAATTTCATCGGTAAAAAAATCATCAAATGCAATTCAAGATGCAATTCAAGAAAATAATAA
>Ga0325414_1000288_pt1 | contig 37562 bp, 24 predicted proteins | sample PopdelMetagenome_8_FD_206183 | JGI IMG/M metagenome (GOLD analysis project Ga0325414, IMG submission 206183) | Populus deltoides microbial communities from Bellville, Georgia, United States - Leaf-PdKOR-R3 | ecosystem: Host-associated > Plants > Phyllosphere > Phylloplane/Leaf | place: USA... | reverse complement strand
ATATATATATATATATATATATATATATCAATTTAGGAAAAATCTTAGCATGTAAACATAATAGGTGCCTTTTATTTTTAAAAACAAATGCAAAGAAACTTGCCTTGGGTAGGATGTATAAGATGATCATGACATAACTAGCCTCTCATTTAGTGATATGATTCAAGTAAGGTCAAATTCAAATTTTGGTGTAAAATTTTTTATTGTCTAATTTTATGCTATCAAGCATACATTTCAACTCAAATGTTGGATCATGCTAAAAGTTCATTAAGGGATTATTTCAAATGGTTGAATTTACTGGATGAATTTTATCAAATCTGTCTGTTTGGACCTTCATCTGCTTTTGGACTATATCTAGAGATACAAAAGGAATTACTAAGATTTCAATTGGTTGGAAAATAGACATTCATACATTTCCATCGATATAAGGTATGCATGTTAATTCATCTAAGCAAGAGAGAATGACATGTTTGAAGTCAGAACCGGAAATATGTCGGGAATGTGTGAAAAATAAAGAAACATTATTTCTTTGTGTATTATAAATTCTAGTCAATACAATGATTTCTTAGTGCTTTTGGAAGCATGTGTGATAGCTATTGACTTACATATTCTACAAGGATCTCATTTCAAACAAAGAGATATTTATGGCAGCAACTATTATTCATAGTTTACAAGAATTCCATAAATATTATGGATGTATGTGGTGGCAAGAAGGCTTGTAATTTTTTTGTTGTTGTTTTCTTTATTTTATAGCATTGTCGTATTCAACAAGGAGATTATGATGGACTATTTAAAGGAGATATTGATGCCACTTTTCTTTCTATTTTTGAGATCATACTTTTGACTAACTTTAGCATTCAAGACAAAATAAAGTCATTTTATTTAGTTGATATTATGTGTGTGCGTGCTCGCGATAACATGAGAAAAAACCATTATCCAAAAGAAAAAATGGGTCATTTACCTAGTTGTGTTTATTAAAATCAATTTGTAATATAAATCGACACACATATAAAATTTATTGAAAAAAATAAAAGGAAAAAATATAATGTAAGGCTACGCATATTAAAAATATAAAAGAAAAATAAATATTTAATCTATATAAAATATATTAAAAAAATTACAACTGAATTATACTAACATCTTAAAAAATTAAATACACTTAATATAATTAAAAAAAAATTGCTATTTAAAAAAAGATAAAAAAAACAAAAAATAAATAAGACAAGCTTAATGCATGACTCATCAATAAAAAGCCTGCAAGCAAACCCTTATTTTTTTTTTCTTAATTCAATGGGGCGAACTCAATTGTTCAAAAAAATATATGACGTGTCGTCTGGAACTCTCAGAATCTAGCCACTAGTATGGTTGTAAAAACAGGGTCATAGTTTTTTTCATCCGAAAATCTATTTTGAGCCAATTTGTTTATCCAAAACACATAGGAGCCTTGTTAAACTAATTCATGGCCTCCAAAAGTGCAAAAAACCACCTCAAAATCCGAAATTAACCCGAAATAAAAAATCTTTCCGAGCTCAGATTTGTTTTTCTAATCGTTCTCAAGGTGAAAAAACACATAATCTTAACCCCTCTCCCCCTCATATGAAACCAATTGACATCAAAATAAACTATTTTGGTAGCTGAAATCATTACAAACAACAACTTTCTCTCTCTAACCGGAATCTGGTGACCCCATCTCTCTAAAAAAAAAAACTAAAAAAATAAGAAAAATGAAGTTTGGTACCAAAATGAATTTTTTAAAAATTATAGGGACCGGTTATCTAATAGCAAAAAATGATGGGGAATGAAAATGAACTTTTCAAAAAAAATTCAAAGCCACCACCCTATGTTACTCATGTTTTTCACTTTAGTCCTTTTTATTTCAATTCAATCATTCCCTCCAAAGAAACATGCAATTGGGTTCAATCTCGACTCAACCATGCAAAAATAAAAAAGGTAAGAAGATCAAAATAAAAATTTTTAAAAATATAATCTATAATGAAATGTAATAAAATAAACAATAAATATTACTATAGTATTTTTATCCACAAACTTTAGTTTTTGTTAGTAAATGTACTTCAACAACTACCGTTTTGGTAGCAAGATAAAAGAATACATACGACACTAGTTCATAATTCTACTTCTTACTAAAGATAATTAGGGGTTATCAAAAATTATATCGAAACAAGTTCATTAAGAAGTACAATCACAACACTAGAAAGCTGTTCATAAGATAGAGACAATTTTTTTCCCTTCGTTTTCATTACCAAACTTATTTTTGTCTCAGCTATTTTTATTTTTATTTTTGTTTTAAAACAGTAACTAATTGCTATATATTCAATTTCATACTGAATTGATTCAATAATGACAAAAACATTGATGCAATTATTTGATAAAAATCAAAATCTAGACTTGAATGATAAAGCACGTGGACCAAAAAGAAGACGGCTTGATTGAAGTTAAAATTGGTGTCCTCAGTGCAAATTTCCCAACACATCCTATTTCTGCTGGTCATCCATCTTTAATGTTTATTACCTTTCCCATCTCCCATCTTTATTACCAAATAATTAAGGTTGCTTGTAAAAGAGATAGACATCATGTTTTGACAAAAGAAGCTCTGAAAACATTTCTATTTTGCTAGCAGCAGAACGTACGCCTCATCCCTGAACATCTTACCAGGTCCACCCTATGTTGCAAGTCAACAAGGCAAATCCCTCAACTAATGTTGTTTCTTCTCTTCCCTTTTAAACACTAAAAATCCCTTACTTTACATGGCCGATTTCAAAATTTTATTTCTTTCACTGCAACCAGCTTCATCAAAGAACAAAATTCAGTGCCAGCAGGATCGGTAGACTTCAAATCAGGTACGGTGGCTCGTCTGGCGCAGGGGGTGGGGGGGGGGGGGGGTGGGTGGTGTGCTGTGATGGCTGAAAATGCTCAGCTCGGTTCTAAGCTACCTCTCACAAATCCCTTTTTCTCTATTGACATGCTTGCAACTTGCATATTTCCATCGTCCAGTTTTTCATTGGTCCCTGAGGAATTCCACAGCCATGAAGGTAAGAGCAGAGGCTGGGATGTACCATGTTATCCTGGGGACGCTTCCTCTAAACAATCCCTTGACCCCTTCCATCATCCAAATCCTGCGAATAGCATCCAGCCAGCCATTGTACCTGCAAGTTCACAACAGCATTAGCAAACAATACTACCGTCAAAACTACATCTGCCTTTCAATCTGAAACACAAACATAGCAAGTGGACCAAGCTAAACAAATAGCCAAGCTTCATCCAGATAAAAATTAGAAAAGGAAGTCCCCATTTTTTGCTCTTGCTCCTTTTGATTAGTCAGGGATAGCCATCCCCTGTATTTATCAAAATTTTCAGAAATCAACTGGGTAAAATGTCAATTGGTTGCCTACAACAAGTTATTTCATGTCCTAACCATTGAAACACACTTTTGGGCAAGGAACAGAGGGGCAGAAACATACATCATAAACAAGATTGTGTTGCATTAGAGAAAGCCTCTTATAAAACAGATGTGCTGTGCAAGTGTTTGCACTTTAACACATGTTGGAGCAAGAGTGAGAAAGACAGAGACAGGTCCAGGATAACATTGAGTTCAACCAAAAGGAAGCTATAACATAGATACTGGACATTAAAAGACACGTGCTCTCGCAGCTTTCAGTTATTATTGTTGAAAATCTCACTCTTAAAGAGCAAGAAAGAATGGTTATCATGCAAAATAACAACTCCAAAATTATCTTCTGGTTGTCATGTCTAATTTGACGTAGTAGTACCTTATAATTGATCCCTGTACTTGCAATCTTGTTTTGATCACATCCAAGGGAGTGGTAAGATAGGCACTAAAACCTGCTTACAATTTGAAGAATCATAAGTTATTGCATATACAAGATTCCGGCTGGAATAGGAAAATTTGAACTTTAAATGTTTGAAGAATGTTTGGGAAACAATAAAACCACAACCCCTGTAAATAATGAAGTATAAAAATATCGGTTATTGATGCTGATATTGGAGAATGAAGACTGCATTTTGCATTTGATATCATTTCAGAGCCAGGCTGAACTAGTTCCTCAGGTTTCCAAGCACCCAGTGGTGGAGCCATGGTCATAACTGCTCAAATTCTCGGTGGAGATATCCAACCTAGTAAACTCTTCCTTGTTTTTTCCTTGCCCATAAAGGGTAGTTATTCTCCTTTAAAAATTTCCTCAACTCTTAAAATTAACCTCGTTAATTCTTTATTTATTTATTTTTCCTATCATTTTACTCCATATAACATACTTCATCAATTATATCTTCTGTGATTCTATCACCTTGTCCTCTACTCATAAAAATAAAGAAAGAAGGAAATGGCCATTCATTTTACACATAGTTCTAGATATCAATAATCATGCGTTTAAAACTAGGACATTCAGTTAATTGAGTATTCCATAAATCTGGTAGATCAAAATTCCGAACATTAAATTTTTATGGCTTCAATAGTATTTCTTTGTCAAAGGCATGATATTTTTGTTATTGATGTAATTATTGTATTGAATCTTTTACTTGTATCATATGAAGATGTTTTATGGCTCGCTAGTTTTATATAATGACAGAATAGATAAAAGAAATGATTGTTAAAATAATAATGACCCCATTGAAAAAAAGATTGCTGGCTCTGCCATGCAAGCACTCCTTCAGATAAAGCAGAAGTAAAGCACGTACCTCCAGCCAATCCTCCCAGGAGAAGTCCCTCCACAGAACTATTAATATGGTGATCTAAACTGGGAATCCATTTTTGTTTCGCATACTCTGTCAAATCTTTCAAGGCTTCATAAAACATAACCTGCAAATAATGAAAACAAAAATAACTCAAATAAGCTCTACAGAAGCTGTCAATTAGCTTGGACACAAATTTTAAGAATTGATGGAAAATAAAAAATGAGATAAGGGTAAGATACAGTAAGTTCTCAAAATAAATTTACATACCATTAAGCCAGCAAAGGGCACATCCCTTGCAAGCGTAGACCAGTATCTGCCAAACAAATCAGTACATGAATACAGATAGTTATTGAGTCAAACACCTCTTTTGACAATTTGTACCTGCTGCCTAAAAAACCTATGATTACAAGTTAAAACCTAGAATAAGTAAAACATAGAAATCTTGAAGCTAAAACTTGCATCTACCAGTTTTAAGTGGCAGCGTAAAAATAGAGCCGCGTACCTTGGACAGATTTCAAAGCCTTTCAAGGTTAAGACACCTTCATTTTTTTTTTCTCATCTTAAACAGCACTTCTTTTCACAAGTTTAGACGAATATGGTTTCACATAGCCAAAAAGATATTTCAAAATAGAGCTTCGACAAACGCATAGAGGATCATTCAGATTCAAAAGAGTATAAATATGATCTGGATTAGATACAGTTAAATTTTAATAACTTGCTTGATACAAGAAACTAGTTTAGTTTCCTGAAGAAAACAAACATACATTACAAGATTGGAAGCATTGATCCCTTGACAACTAAGATATAGCTCTGTTGAATGAACTCCCGTGCCTACAACAGGGTATATGGTGGCAAACTAGGAGACTTAGGCACATCATCCAGGTATCCTGGTTTGTATTTTACTTGAATTTTACATTAGCTACGAAAAATTGTTCAGTCCATAAGAAAAGAGAGAATCATTTTATACAAGTGTCAATCAAAATAGCACTCCTTGTTGATTTCTTCATAATAAATCAGACTTGACTGAGTTGGAAAACATTGAGCCAATGTGTTGAAGTTACTTTGTAAGGTATATTACAGGTTGGATATGAGAAACAGAGAGCACTGTGTGGTAACCTGACTGCCTCATTTGATGCATGCCACTTAGTTGGAAGTAAAAATCTCTACTCGATTTTACTGATGAAAGCATTTGCTTGAAATTGATATAAGATATGTGTAGATAAGGATAAGTTAGTCTAAATACCAAATCAAACAACACACACAAAAATAAAATAAAAGACCTTCCAAAAAGGAGAAGCATTTCTGATGTTTACCCAGCATATAATCCTCTTGGCCCCTGCTCCTTCAATATTGAACTTCCAGCCTGGAACATCCCTGTGTAATAGCCATAAATTTGCTCACCAGATTTCCTGGAGATGCTGTCTTTAATAATGCTGGAATTCCAAGATGTTCTTGACCCTTGTACTTGCATGCGTTGTTTCATTACTTCACATGGAACATATACAAACGAACCAAGTGTATCTCCTGAAATGCATAGGAGCAAGAAGACAGAAAATCAGAATTCTCCATGAAGTACATGGCTGATGAGTCAGATTATAGCAAAAAAAGACTTGATACCTCCAAGGACAACACACGGGAACAAGTAGCCATATGCATGATTGTCAATGATGCTCAGAGATCAAGTTTTTTATACAGTAGATACACAAAGAAAACAATGAGTGATTCAAGTTCTAAAGCTTCTACAGTCTTCAAACTAAGTCACTACTTTGAAATGTCACTGATTTTTATTTTCACACATAAAGAAGTAGAAACTTCCCATGACAATAAGATGGAGCAACTGTGAATCAATGCATAAACAACCAGGGAGTCAGCAGAACTTACCAACAGCTCCAAAAATGAAATGAGCCCAATGGCCCCCAAGGCTAGGATGTGATTCCTCGATCCACTTTTTAGCAGACTCAATAAAACCAAAATATGTTGCTCCAGTAGCAAGAGATCCAGTAACCCCCGGCGTTATACCTCTATAAAAGCCTAAACGATGATCAGCTCAAAGCAACTTGATAAGCTCTTCTGGCTCTGCTAGTATTTAATATTCGCAACTATTATATACCTCTTGCTCCATCCGTAACTGCAACTGCTCGAACCATCTGAAGCAAGCTCTTGGGGGTCTGCTAGTATTAAAACATTTGTAAGAGATGGACCAGCAATGCTAATAAACATTTTGAGGTGAAGGTTTGGCGAACACAAAATAAAATGAGTGAGATCAATGTAATTAACACAAGAATAAATAATGATTCGTGCCTGAATTCCTCCACTAAGAATAGCTTGACTTTGGATTCGTGTCTTTACGGTGTCCACAGGATGCATCATTCCTTCCCCAAAAGCACCAGCAATAGCTCCCCAACAGAACTCTCTCCATACTTCACCAACAACATCAGATTTAAATATAAAAAAAAGTACTAGTCTTTCTTCTGTTATCTTCAAGCCCTAAACAATATTCAACAGCCAAATACAACGCCCTAACGGTTTTAGATGTAATTAATTGTTAAAAATAAATTTTCTAAGTTTAGACCAGAGCTAAGCCGCGAATTGAAATCACACACAGAAACATACAGAAATGGAACGACAGAAAAGCTCACTAAAGAAATGATTGTGCGCTGCTACCGAAGCTTGCATTTCACTCGAGGTTGGGCTGTTACTCGCCATTAAAGTTGCGCGCAGCTACGGTCTCTCTGTCTTCTCTCTTCTTGGGTTTAGCTTTAGGGTTTTAGCTTTTGAAGATGGCGGGCTATTTATTTTTTTATTTGCTTGTTTGTTTTATCACCAATTACTTTATACAAGTTAATATCATTTTTTTTTAATATTAAAAAAATATTAAAGTATAAAAATATATTTTAATAGTATTACTAATCCAGTTAATTTTTAAATCTTCACTTAACTCTTTACTAGACTTAAATAACATGGGTCTGCCAAACATACTAAACTCAAGCATCTTGAGATTGGAATCAATGGCAGACCCAAACAACTTGGATCTGATAGTCATGTCAGCCTTAAAGCCTTGGGTTTGGCATTCCTGTCAGTCTCATGGTACTTGGGTCTAACACCCAAGTAATCTATGTCTGACATGAACGTTTAATGATCAATGAGCTTATGAAAAATACTGAAATGCCCTCACAATCAGGGCTTTAATTTTTTAACCAAAAAATAAAATGATAATTTAACTTTTTTATGAAAAGACAGCATTAGCCTCACCTCAAGCCTTCAGAGCTTGAAAAATTCATTGTGCAGATCTATAGTGGATCGTGTCTTGATCTACAGTACACTTGTTGCCAGACCCAAGTAGCTTGGGTTTGGTGCCTAAATTTTGTATAATTTTAGTGAGCCAGACAAATATAATGGTTTTATTGGGGACCAAAATATTCATGCAAATGTGTTGAATGGTCTCAGGACATCTAACTAATAATTCCTTGTTGACTTCTGATGTATTGTTAAGAAAAAGCAACAAATAGCTTGCCAGACTCAGACGCTTGGATCTGGTAACCATGTCAGCCCCACGCTTGGTTATGGCATGACTCACGCACATGTGCTTGACAACCATGCTAGACTCATGCGCCTTTTATAAAAATATAAGAATACACTTATAATTGTTCTAAAAACATATTTATTTTATATTTTTATATTCATCTTTTTAACCAAATATATTTGTATCTTTTCTATATTTCTTTTTTTTATTTTGGAACATTAACCACACGTATCCCTGAAATTCCCTCAATTTTTTTTTGCATTAATCTCTAATTTTAGTGAAGAAATCATTTACAAAATTGCACAAATTAAGTAGTCAAAAGGACAATAAATCTTTTACATATACACTATTTTGTTTTCTTACAACATAATATATCAATTCAAAAGTTTTCTCTTATGATCATATATTTCAAATTTTTATAGAATAAATTCTCTTTGTAACAAACTTTAACAATTAAATCATGTAATAATATCTTCAATTTAAAAAAACATGAACCATTTAAAAAACGGTCCAACACTTGGATAAAAATATAAAATTAATATTTTCATCCATAATGTACACAAAAAAAGGAAGTTTATTTTTTAAGATTTAAAATAAATCACTTAGAAATCAACATTCCTTTTCCATTCTTTCCTCTTCAAATACAACAAATTTCTAAAATAATCTACATAAACAAAAAAGAGTTTGCAGTTAAGTTCTATTGCATATGAATGAAAAATCTTGCTTGAATAAGATAGTGTTTGTTTTTGCAATCCAATCATACTTTTGAGAAAATTTAACTTTTTTTACCCAGGTGCGGATCTGGCAAACCCAGGTTTATGGGTCTAGCATGGTTGCTAAGCCGAGGCGAATAGATCTAGCATGGTTACTAGGCTCAAGCTCCTTGAGTTTAGCAGTCATGCCAGACCCAAAGCACGTAAAAATGACAAACATGCCTGATTTGATAAACAACAAACAAAGAGGACAATTGTGCACTTTAGTTATCAAGAGAAAGAAAAGAAAGAAAGAATGCAACCAATTGATCACCAATAACAATCCAACCATTATCTGTCTACACACGCCACACCATGTGCAAGAGGACATGACTGCACATCCAGTTAAACAGCGAATGACCAGATTTGGCCACCAAGAAACATCATACTCACCTCCTTAATGGTGTGGGCGTCGCCCACTCACTGGGGCGTGAGGAACACGCGCCTGCAGCTTTTTGATTTAAAAATAAAAAATACTAAAACACCCCATGATCCTTTTAATTTCACAAAATACTTATGTAAAAATATCAAAATACCTCTAAAGGCAAAACTTCTTTTTTGTCTTTTCTGTAGCTCAAAGTGTTATTTGACTGTACTTGGAAATTGGAAAAACCTGAATACCTTTATGGAAGAAAACCAAAGAAACGTTTATCCACTCATGAAAAGATAAGAAATTAAAAGTGAAACTACTATTACAATCTATAATAAAAAGGTATCTTGATCTACAGTAATTTCCCCACACTATTTAGTTTTTATTATAATTTTTAGGTCTTTTTATAACATAGGTGTCCTTGATTTAGCTTTCCTTCTATACTAAAGGATTAACCAATAAATTGCTACGTGCTTTGACCAGATTTTTTTCCAATAAAAAAAATTGAATATTCAGGTTTTCAAATGTATTATTTTAAGATAAAAAAGTAGGAGTAAATTAAAAAGGGTATTATATATATATATATAATTAAATAAATTAGAAGTTTTTATGTCAATAAATAAAAAAATATTAATGATAACTAAAAATGTAACTAGAAAAATCAAAAGAAGGATACAAATCAAGATATTTGATATTATAACATGAATTATTTACCCGATTGTGTTTAATAAATCTATTTGTTAAATTTAATTTTTTTATTTAATCAAATGATGATATAAATAAACACACATATTAAATTGAATGAATAAAATGAACACGAAAAAATAATCACGCAATGATGCATTTATTAGAAAAACTATCCAAAAATAAATATTTTTTATTTTTAAAAATAAATTTCATAAAAAATAGATGAATTAGAATAATCTGTTTAAAAATTAAATACACATAAAATAATTAAAAAAAAAACGATCATTATTTAAAAAATGATAAATAAATAAAATAAAAATCCAGAAAGAAGGGGTTTTAATTTAAATATAAATTAAAAAATTAATTAAAAAACACATAAAACACATCAATTTAGGGAAAAAAAAAATAAGACAAAATTAGAAAGAAGAAACAAAGCAAGAGGCCAGATGTTATTGGGCCTTGCAAGCCTTGTCCATTTAGAGAGGTCACATGCGTGTGAGCCTATATTTTTTAAAAAATATTATGTAGTAGATAATATGTTGTCCACCCTAAATTGTTCTTTAAAAAATATAGACAATGTGTTGTCTGATTTCCCTAGATTTTAGCTATTATAGCAGCTGGAAAATTGAAGTTCATAGTTTTTTGACACAACTCATTTTTCAACCCATTTTTTTACTTAAAACACCTAAAGAAGATCGTGAACACCTTGATAAACTCATCAATGACCTTAAACATCCTAAAAAACCACACAAAAACCTAAAATAAAAATCTCTTCGGGCTTAAATATTGTTTTTTAGGCAATTTTAAGGTAAAAAACCACTTAAGTGGAACTCTTCTCACCAAATCCTTTGACACCAAGATCGATCATTTTTTGGGCAAAATTGGTGCCAAAGTCAATTCTTTCTCTACCATTAAAATCCAATAATTTCTCTCTCCTCTCTCAAACTAGAGACTAAAAAAATAATAAGAATATACTTTTGTACCAATTGAATTGTAAAAAGATTGAGGAATTGAATAAACATAATTAGAAAGTTAGAAGATGAAATTAAATCTTTCCCGAGAACTTTGAACCCACCACCCATTTTCAGCACCTTTTTTCACATTGATTCTCCTTCTTTTAATTTTATCTTTGATCAATAAATTTGAATAAATTATCCTTTAATTTAGCCTAAAAAAGATGCAATCGAGCAAAAAAAAAGTTTAAGGATAAAAACAATGAATGGAGAATCCATAGTAAAATATGAGAGCGTGAACAATCTTTTTTTACATAGTGTTTTACCCACAACATTTAAAGTTTTGTTAATTTGGTCAGTGGTTACAGGTTAGTAGTTAGCATCATTATTATCATTATTATTATTATTATTAGCAACAACAACAATAGTTAAAATAAACTAATAGGGGTAGAGAAAATACTGTAAAAATAAATGAAGAATCCATAGTAAAATATGAGAGCGTGAACAATGGTTTTTTACATAGTGTTTTACCCACAATGTTTTGAGTTTTGTTAATTTGGTTAGTGGTTACAGGTTAGTAGTTAGCATTATCATTATCATTATTATTATTATTAGCAACAACAACAATAGTTAAAATAAACTAATAGGGGTAGAGAAAATACCGTAAAAATAAATGGAGAATTCATAGTAAAATATAAGAGCGTGAACAATGTTTTTTTACATAGTGTTTTACCCACAATGTTTTGAGTTTTGTTAATTTGGTCAATGGTTACAGGTTAGTAGTTAGTATCATCATCATCATCATCATTAGAAGCAACAACAATTGTTAAAATAACTAAAAGGGGTAGAAAAAATACTATAGCGAGTTTTATTATAGCACTAGACTTATTAGCACTCTGGATTAGAACATTAAAATTATTATTTTACGCTTCTTAACAAAAAAAAAAAAGGTTTGGGCAGCTAGAGTATAAAGGTTTTTTTTTTTTCACAATTAAATAACTAAAATACTTTTAAAAACAAAAAAATAGCATACAGGGGCTGTTTCAACTTTTCCCTTTTATTAGCATAGTAAATGACTATATTTCTCTTGAATTCAAATTATCTTTAAATGAGGTTTAAGGGTTTTTTTGTCTTTCATCATGGTTTATTCTTTGTTGTTATTGAGTTGGATCAAGAGCACTTTGGTATTTAAGTACATATAAAATATTATTTAAAATTGAAAAGTGGGTGGTGTATGTTGTTTAGGAGAGCGCGCGTGTCAACATCGAGTCTCTTTGGACAATGTGTGTGATGTCTTACGATGGATAAATATCGGTTTCTGCAGCGGCGTTTAAATCTTCACGATGACCCCTCTAACTTTGATCGACTCATGTGACAAGCAAACTTCCGGTTTGGCACTGATGTTTTTTTTCGTTCTTTTCTTTTTCCTTCTCGAATTTTGTGTTAACCTTGCAAATTTTTTAACCAACTCTTCAATCTATTTGTTTTTCAGATTTGGTCCATGAGAATTTGTTACTATTTATTTTATTTTAAATAATTCATAGAATTGAAATTTGCTTTCAATTTCATCTTCCATTGATTTTTCTATCTGTCAAATTTGATCTTCATTCTTCTGATTACTATTTTTAAAATTATTTTTTTAATTGATTTTTTTAATTGCATCTCTCAATATTTTATTTTATTTTATTTTTGTTAAATTAGGTTCTAATTTTTTTAATTGTTATTTGTTTTGTTTTTTTTATCTTTTTTATTGAAACTTTATTTTTTAATTTTATGCCTTGGCATTTAGTTTACTAGAATTTGCTTAATCAAGATTTTGGTTTAATGATTTTTTCAGGTTTACCTTTTATGGGATAGTTCTAACCTCAGGACTTGGGTTATGGTTTGAAAATTTAGCTCAAATTGACTTAGATCTTTTTTATATATCATTTATTATAACTGATTTTTTTTATTCCATTCTTTTATGGGAATATTCCGATCTCATGTGTTGGATCGTGGTTTAACCTAAATTAACTATGGTGGAATTTTTTTTGCTCAATTTATTTATTATTGTTGCATATTTTCTATCATAGTATTAAGTTATTCAAGCTTATTGAATCAAATAAAGTCAATGACCCGACTTTTAGAATTCTCTTGCTTTTTTAAAAACACTATTGTTGCCTAACATCTTTTTTATGTTAAAAATTTGGTACAGCCTATGGCGTAACGTGAACCACCAACCTAGTTAAACTAATGATCCAGAAACCAATCACCATCACAAAAAAGAATCTAGATCAAAAAATAAATATAAGAAAACAAAGGAAATATTGTAATTTGAAAGGTATAATGGTGAGTTAATTTGGATTTTGAAATTTAATTGAATAGAATCTTTATTTGGTGCAAACTAAAAAGGACAAAAAAAAGGTTTGATCTAATCGGGTGAGAGAGAAAAGAGAAGAGAGTCGTTTGTTGTGCGCAAAAATAAGTTGTGGGTGAACCTGAAAACATATCTCTCTTTTTTCTCTTTATTTTTTCTATTCTTTTCTTTTTGGTTTCATGTGTGTTTGGTATTGTGATATAATGTACTTTTCAGAAGTGTTTTTTCACTTGAAAATCTATTAAAATATTTTTTTTTTCAAATTTTTTTATTTTGATATCAGCCCATTTAAATTATTAGAGAACATTAAAAAAACATTAATTTGATGTTTTTTCAAGTCAACACAATTCCAAACACAAAAATAAACAATGCTTCATTATTTATTTATTTTTTATGTTTTGAGTTTAAATTTGGGTAGTGGTTGCAAGTTATAAGAGGTTGTTTGGGATAAAGGTGTAGTTGCTTCTATTTTTTTTAAATGTAGAACTCATTTAATGCACAAAAAGCTACCACCAAAAGCAAGTTTTTCTTGTCTTTTCTTTCGTTTTGTTTCTTTTTGTATGGGTCCTGTAAATAAAAACAAACCACACATATATCTCAAACACATGATAAAAATACATGTTGCATTTAACATGATGTATATTGGATCTCGTTTTGTATTCCAACCGTAAGGTATTTTTATGTTTCTTTTCTTTTTTAGAAAGATTGTTATTGTTGTTATTATTAAGGTGTGCAACTACTTATTAATTCATAATATTTGAAAAGCAATCTTCTATGGAAAATTAGTATACTTTCCTTTTTTGTGGTAATTTGCTTTTTATCAAAATCATATATAATCATCGCAATTTTAAAGTTATTAAATAAATTATAAAATTATAAATTCCTTTTTATGACATAATAGGTAAATATATGTTTTATGTTATATGTATTCGATAATATTCTTTTCTTTTGTATGATAATAACATTATATCATTTGCATGTAACATAGTTATGGAAAAAATTTTACCGCAAACACTGCAATCATGATTACTTTTAATTAACAAAAACCTAAGGCTCTTAGAAAAATTATTATACATCAAGATACAAAATATTATCCATTATAATAGTGTAATTACAAAATTGATCTTAAACCAAAAAACTTTGGCCTATGTATAGGGGGTGAAATAGTATTTTCACTATGATACAATTATTTTTCTCAAATTATGCAGGGGATATTAGTCTTTTTATTTTTTGCATAGTAAAATTACTTAGTTACCCCTTAAATAAAAAAACTTATCTTACAATATGGGGCCTTTTGTTTTTTTCAATTTTTTCAAAACAATAAAATGACTTTATTACCTTTAAAGACAAATCCATTAAACTCTCTTCCATGAGCTTTTTGGTCCTTTTACCATGATTTTTTTGGTTACTATTAAGGTGACTCAGGAGCATTTTTGTATTTGAATATACATATTATATATTATTAAAAAAACTTGGCAACACGTGTAGGGTCATTTGATCACCAAACACCTTCTTCCATGACGACATTTGAATCATCTTAATGTCCCCTCCATGAAGAGGTGGTGCATGTTTCAAATGGCCCTCCAGTTTGGTATCGATGACATTTTCTTTTTCTTTTTCCTTTTCCTTTTCTTTTTCTCTCTATTCCTTGATTTTTTTTCAATTGGGTTATCTCATTCATATGATTAAGGTTGCAAAGTTAGGTTGGCTTGCTTGGTGTTTTTTTTTAATTGATCTTCTTTTAAATTTCATCATTCTTTGTTGGATTTGTTTGGAATTGGACTTAGACTTCGACTCCTTTTTTGTTTGCTTTTTATTGGCTTATTCTAGTCTTATGACATGACTTGCATATTCCATTGACCTTTAGATCACATATTCATATTCCTATATATTTTGATGATAACAATTAAATGGAAAATGGACTAATGATATGCTTGGATGAGAATAAGTTTTAAATAGTTCTATATGAAGATCATATCAACAAGCATGAATGATTTTATAAAGAAATCAATGAAGATGTCCAAGATGTAAAACAAGTGAAGACATAAAATTAAGTGTTCATTTTAGTGCTTATGTAAATCTTTTTATCTTATCTTGGTAACACAATTAAAATTCACTCACACACTTCACTATACATGTATTAATAGGATTGATATAGGTTCAAGAATTCTATAGGTAGAAATTTGTTAAAACTAGAAATTTACAGGGACCGGTCGATTGTTTGGTAATACCAAATGAACCGGTTGACCACTTGTTCATTAGGGATAAACACTTAGGAATTTTGTAAAAACCGGTCGATTGGTTGAGTTGACCAATCTGAATTAGTCGATCGTTTCAGTTGTTAGTGGCATTCTAATAGCTATAAACAACTAGTTTCTTTTGAAAACTTATAAATAACTCTCTTAATTGCAAAAATTGTAGAGGATTTTGAACATATATGACACAGAAACTATTTCAAGTGAAAAACAAACTAGAAATTATGAAGAAGAGTTTTTCTTCAAGTGCTGAAAAAGAGCTTAGTGTGGATTCATCAAGGACATTGTACTCTTAAGCTTGGATTAATAAAAAAAAACACAATACTCAAATACAGTTTGGTACTTGAGGTGTGGATGTAGACTTACTGAACCACGTTAAAAATGAGTTTATAATTTATCTCCCTATACTCTTTATTTTAAGCACTTTAATTATATTATTGGTTAATTATTTTTAATTGAGTTAATTGCAATATTTGTTATTATTATTGCTACACTTATTTCATAACCTCTTAGGTGTTATTGTTGCCTTAATACTAGAACAACAATTGGTATTAGAGCTTAGTTCTTATTTATAAAAGTTTGCTTAGATTTCGAGTAGAATGACAACCACTAGCTATAATCTTCAAAATAAATGATCATCTACCTCTAAACTACATTTCTTTGATGATAATGATTATGTTTATTGAAAAGCTATGATAATAATATATATTAAATCCAATGATTATGATTTATGACTATTTAAGAATGAAACTTGGGTATACTAGAGTATACGTGTGTGTGTGTGTGTGAATTATAAGATTTTTCTCTTGTTAATTAAATTGAGAATGTGGATTGAATGAGAAGTTGAAATGAAATTTTAATACAAGTTAAATTGTAAACGATGATTAAGTTGAAAGAAATCAACTTAAGTTATATTATGCGGAATGAACATTGAATAAAAAAATGATATGGTATATCTGTTGATACAAGAGAGGCTGCATGAGCTGTACAACAATAGGGAGGTACATCTAGAGCATAAACAGCAAGTAGGTGTTTACCACCTCGATACTTTAGTAATAAGACAAGAAATTACAATTTCGTTGAGTGTGTGCCTTGTTTTTAATTTAGTATTGATGAGATTAGAACTAGCTTCCTAGTAATGATATAGTTATATTTATGATGTGTGATAAATCAATTTCAAGTATTCTGCAGGCGTATGTAGAATGATAGATATTTAGGGCTCTTTTTGTTAAATTAATGTATATGTAATTAGTAAACCTTTTGTAATGTATATGTTGGACATGTAAACAATATTAATCCTTATGATGTTGTAACACTTTTGATAAACTTTCACTAGATTTTTACATGTTGAATTGTTATATGTTACTTTTATGATGAGTATTAGAACTATGATTATTAGATGATTTTCTAGTGATAATTCCATTTTAAGTGTTTGTTTTCTTTATTAATTAATTAATTATGCATATATTGTGACTTTGATTTGTGTGGATGTGGAATGAAGTCTAGGATGGTTGGACAAGATTATGATGTTGAATTGTTATGTGTTTTGAAGTTGTCTATAACTTTGTATGATCTAAATATAGAGAAAACTTGTTGAGATTTTAGTAGATCTACTAATAATTGAAACTACATGATCATTTGAATGAATGAATTGTTATACATATAAAAAAAATTACATTGTTTTTACAATTATCACGAAAGAAGTCAAGTGAAAATTGTATCTAGATATAATAGGATGTTACATCAATAATCTCGAGTAAATGGTTGAGACACTAAGGACGCTAAAGAGTTTGCGCCCGTGTTTTTTTCTTTGGACATCACCTTTCTTTTTGGTCACTAAGCCATTGCTTATATTTATTATTTGCCACTATTGCTTTTAGCTATACATTTGTTATGGCTTAAAGAAGCCACATAACATGTTTATCTCATTATATGATATATGTGTTTACATATCACCCTAACGTAATTGCAATCATTCCATTGTTGTAGAAATGGTAGTTTTGTAAACTTCTTCATTTTTTTACTGTAGTAGTGTGCAAGTGAGAAGAGAGCTAAACATGTGAGAGTAGAGAGATAGAAAGTGACGGTTTGAAAGGGAAAGAGAAACCATAAATTTTTAGAAGAAAGAAAAAGAAGAAGAAAAAGGAGTGGTTGTATAAAAATCCATAACTTTAGCTTAACCTTGTTGGTAAGAGGACTTCCACTATTTCATTTTATTTCATTTGTGTTCTTATTAGAAATAGATGGAGGAGGTAAAAAAAACCCTTTATTATTATGACCTTAGGGTTTGTATGAATGATGGAAATAAATAATTATTGAGCACACATGTTAAGTTAACCATAAGAGGACACCAAGCTAAAGGAAGTAAGAAGAAGAAAATGGGAATAAATCAAGAAGATACCCATGACTGTAAGGCCGGCCAGCCTTGGATAAACAATGAAGAGAGAAAATTGGTTGGAAAGGAGTTATGTTAAGTGTTTAACAACCTTACAAAGAGTATGTGGTGGTGAAATAAAAATAAAGTTTAGTTAAGTGGAAGTATTATTTGTTCTTGGATAAAAGGATGAATCTAAGGGTAAGGATAAGAAGGAACTTGGTTGTAAACATATCTTTAAGACATAGGAATTAATCCTTAGGTTGGGTATATGATATGAAGTAAAAAGATGAAGTAATTGAGATAAAAGAACTTGAAAAAAATAAAAATAAAAGGGGGCATTGTAGGGTCGGCCATGAGAGGGGTTTAAAGGGGAATTATTTGATTAACAAAATCTCATTTTGAAATGAAAGTAGTGATATGTAAATGATAGGGTAGTAATGTAATAAATTTTTTGCTGTTGATCCTTGCTTATAAGTATCATTACATTGTAACATGGTTGTTATACGGAGGAGAGGTGTAAGAACAAATGTTAAGCATTTAGAAAAAATTGTATGAAATTTTATAGTAATGCATATGAAAAACAAATATGAAAGAATCGAAATTTTCAAGAAAATCTAAAGGGAGACAAATGTGGCCATTTAGCCAGATTCATAATGTGAGAGGGGGCAGACTTAACAATGTTTTAATGGAATTCACAATAATGAAAAGATATTTATAGTTAAATTTGGAATAAGATTTTTTAATTGTTGAGAAAGAATTGGGAATGATACACATATAAAAGTTAGGATTCATGCTTGAGAGGAACACAATAATAATAATGACAACAAGACTTTAGTTAACAAAAAAAAAAGAGGTAGTAGGAAACTTGAGAAAATTTGTTGTCAAATCCATAAACTGGATAGTTCTGCTACCTAACTTTAAGATGAGTTTAGAACTTTAAAATAATAATATTTAAGATACTTTTCTTTCTTAAAGTTGTAATTAGGGATATTAGCTTTCCAATGAGACTGACATTACTTAAATTGGAGTTGTATAACTCCAAATATGAACTAAACATTGAGTAAAGGTCTAAACTAACATAAATCTGGACAGAATTTGAATGCTACTATGATTGTTTTAAATTATGCCTTAAAAAGATATAATTTGAAGGTGGTCTCCTTACAATATTTGTAGGTATGGATGTTTTCTCTCAAATGAAATTGGTCTTGATTAATTTAGAGCTATGTAGCTCTAGATATGACTTAAAAACTTGAGGAATGTCAAAATTAATCTTGCTGGATAAATTGTATAAAGTGTGATAATGGGTAAATTTGGGTATATTAAGGGCAAAATTGAGTTTCCTACCCTTCAGTAGAATTTTATGTTAGTGTCTTGGCTTTCAAAAGAGTCAAGCTACATCCAAAACCAAGGTCTAGAACTTTACTTGTAAGTAAAATACTAAACAGTGTTCTTGAGTAATAAATTGAGTTAGAAAATGTAATGAGAAAATTAGTTGAAGGAAACTAATTCATAGCAATGAACTAAAGTGAATGGGGTTACAATGATATGAGAATTCACATTTAGATGAAATTATGGAATGATAATAATGATACCTCTTAATCCAAAACAAGAGAGGTGTCTAGAGCAGGATTGTCTGTAGTTGGAGGGACTTGGTTAGTTAGAGAGATTTGGTTAGTAGGAGGTGCAAGTAGGTGCATCACACCTTTTCTTTTTAAATTATTGTCCATTTTATTGCTACAATTCAGATTATAATGAATTCAAGTTTACAATGAATTGGAATTTTTTAAAAATGAGATAGTACATATAAATAGTGGATGAACTAAAAATGCGTTAACCATGAAATCAAAAAACAAAAAACAAAGAAACTTGATAATAGAAATTGACGATTGTTACCTTGGAATCATGTTAAATATAGAATAAGCATTGATCGTGGAAGTGGTAGGAAAGTACTATGGAATTGTGTTTCATATAGACTGAAAAGTTGTTATGGGAATTGATTAGAGTTATACTGGAATTTGTAAGGAACAATGATACTTGGTAATCACGGTTTCGGCAACTAATGTTGTGTTATGATATGTTGTAATCGGGACACTGGTGACTAAGGACATGTTTTGAGACATGGTGACTATAGAGTCAGTAACTAAGGTTAACTTGTAGAAGAGTACTTAGTGATTGTGGGACGGTAACTAAGGTTATGTTGTGAAAGTGATACAGTAACAACAAATTGAAGAAAAATACAACGTAGAAACCCTAATTAGGTTAAGCCAATTAGGGAAAATTCTTAGGTGTAATCTTTGCTTGAATTTGTGCATGGTTATGGTGGTATAAACATCCAAAATGTGATAAAATTAGTTTATACTTGAAAAACTAGAAGGAATGATGAGTTTCTTGAATTCTTGAATGTTAGAATTTGTATTATTTAAGTGTGTATTCTTAAAGAAATCATCTTTTGGTGTGTTACGTATGTAACTTCTATGATATATGGATTGATCTTAAGGGTAAAACTCAAATTTGTTGCAAGGGTGAAGATTTTAGCTAGAGAAAAAGAGAATAGGGAAATTTTCCAGTAGTAGAAACAAACTAGTTGTTTTGACAAATAGCTAGACCGATTTAAGAAAAGGTTGGACCATTTCTCAAAACTATTAGACCATTTTGGCTACTGTTTTGATGTAGCCTGATTTTGTGTTTTGTTCTTTTCTTGGTTTACTTTAGATTCTTTAGGTTGTTTAAGGAAATTGAGTGATTATTATGTGGAAAAGAAAAACATAATGTGTGTATGCATGAAATAAGCTTACATGATAATATTGCTTATATTGGAACGTTAAGAGTTGGAAATCTTAAGTTTAATGAGTGATAATAAAAGAGTATGTGTATTCATGAGTAAAAAGTAATTAAACTATGAAAAGAATATTAATAATTACATTCTTGATATTTAAAAGAGTGAATTTAATGTAAGACTTTAGGTGATGCAAGAGACGAATTGACTACGGGACCCTAGGTAAATGGAATAGGACCAGTAAGAAGAACAGGTAAGTGCTCGTCAACTCTTCCTTTTTAATGTTTTATAAGTCTTAATTCTTTAAGTAGTACATTAATGATGAGTTACATGTTGTATGGTAATGCATTGATAAAAGATCGATGAAATCTTATTTTGATATCTTAAGAATTGAATTGTGGTATTGTAACCGACCACTTGAATGGGTTTGATATTGATATCTGATAATGATCATATTGAATGAAATGTTGTATGGAAGCTAACCCCAAAAAGGGGTTTAGCTTGTATATAGAAATTAAATATACAAGTATGCATGAGTTATATTCAATGAAGCCATCCATATGAATAGGGCTAAGATTAAGGTTCCTAGAAAGACATTGGATGTGTATATTACATATAGGATTCAGCTACAAGAGTGAGACTCTAAATGATTATTTCAAATCGGCCGTAAGGAATAGAGGCTTGATTTTAATTTTCTTGTATCGGCCATAGGTGTGGGGGTAGTTGTTGAATAATTGCCAGCTATATAAGCGGAGACCAGAAAGATGTTGGATATACATCTTCTGCATAGCTGTATATGGACAAGGATTACTTGCTAATTATGTTATCAGACCCCTAAAAGGTGATTAAAAAGAGTTTCAAAGTGAAGGCCTTTATGTTTGGGGCTTTTATTGGTGTTAGTGTAAGAAACATCATTATGAACTATGCCTTATAAAAGGGGTCGGCTAAAAGATTAAGGACTGTGCTTTATGTTGAATACTAGAGTTATGTGAATAACTTATCATTTAAACGTAAGAATGAAAATGTTAAAGTGTTATGTTACTACTAATAGTTGGTACAGATAATGTGTATTATAAATAAGGGTAAAATTATGTTGGATCTTAGCTGGAAAAAAACAAGTATACTTAAATCCAAACAAACCTTGAGATGTAGCTGATGTAAAAGAAATAAAGTTCATAAGTTTGATTCCTATGTTGCCGTGAGAAGAGAAAAAAAATTGCAGGTATCATAAAAGGCTTATTTATAGCCTTAAATGTTGCTCAATAATCCTCAAAACTAAAAGAAAAGTTATCGCCCAAGTAGTTTCCTAGATAAAAGAGGTTTTTAATTAAGCTTTGTATTTATCCTTCTTTTGAAAGGAAACTAGTTGTTGTCCTTAATTTCCTTCCAATACTAGGAAACATAATCAAAGTTGCTGGAATATTCTCCTTGCACACTAGGAAACCTTGTTGCCATTTATGTTTCCCAAATCAGTTTGAATTCCTTTGTTTATTTTATTGTGTTTTCTCCTCACCTGACAAGGAAATAAATATTGTTCTCATACATAATAGGAAATCCTTAAAACATATAGAAACTAGAATAAACAAGGTTGACCAAAACTAATACAAAAATTAGTAGCCTTGTTGCCAAAAATTCATAGCCCAAATAAGGTTGGATTGGTCCCCTCTTGCACATGAATCAGACGTACTAAGGCCGCTTCTTGATGCTCTAATAGATCTTTAAGACCTGTCTTGATTGAAACCTGTAGAACCAACTCATTCAATGCTTCCATGTAATAGGTCTTTACTAGTGTGTGGGGGTTGATCCCATCATCCCCTCTCTCCTCAAAAGAATTCGACCTCGAATTAAAACCTGTGTCAAACAAAGTAAGATCAACTACATTAAAGGTCGCACTAACATCATAGTCATCTGAAAGATCAATTTTGTATGCAATGTCATTGATCCTCTAAAACTTGAAATAGACCATCATCACAAGGTTGTAATTTTAATTTCTTTTAGTTAGGAAATTGTTACTTATATATGTGCACTGAAACCCAATTACCTGGTTAGAAAACTAGCTGTTTACACCTTTTATTTGCTTTAGAGGCATACAACCGGTTTCTTTTCTCATCTGCAATCGAACCCCTTCATGTAGTTATCTCACCATCTTTTCCTTCTTTTCACCATTTTAACTTACTCTTTCCTCCTTAGGCAAAGGAATTAAGTCCATAAGAGTTAGTAGATTAAACTCATAAACAATTTCAAAATGAGAAAAATCAGTGATAGAATGCACAGTTCTATTATAAGTAAACTCAACAAAAAGCAAACATTCTTACCAACTTTTCAAATTCTTTTGAATAACAACACGTAAAATTTATGATAAAGTTTTGTTCACTACCTCAGTTTGTCTATTTGTTTAAAGATGGCAAATTGTCGAAAATAAAATTTTAGTACCCAACTTTCCTCACAAAGTCTTCCAAAAGTAACTAAGGAACTTAACATCACAATCTAAAAATATACTCTTAGTCCATGCAAACATACAACCTCTTTAAACAACAAGTTTACGATATAAGATGCATTATCAAACTTATGGCATGCAATGAAATGCATCATCTTAAAAAACCTACCAACCACAACAAAAATAGAGTCTCTACCTTTCTTTAACCTAAGTAAACCTAAAACAAAGTCTATAGAGATATTTGCCCAAGGTATAGTAAGTATAGGCAATGGTGTTTACAGTCTATGTGATTATATTTTAGATTTTTCTTTTCTATATGCAATGCATTGTTCACATATTCGTTGCACACCTCTTTTCATCTTTGGCAAAAAAAATGCTCAAATAATACATCTAAAGTTTTTGCAACCCTAAAATGACCCATTAATCCACCCCCATATGCTTCACACATAAGCAATTAACGCGAATAACTAGCAGGAACACATAATTTATTCATTTTGAACAAGTAACCATCCATCAAATAAAACTTACCAAAAGTTAAATGTCCATGTGTATTATATGTCTCAGCAAAGTAAGAATCATTAGCATATAATTCCTTCGCATATTCAAAGCCTAGCAATATAGTATTCATAGGGTTTAGAAAAACATACCTATGTGAAAGTGCATTAGCCACTATGTTTTCTTTACCTTACTTATAATTGATTACATATGGGAAAGTCTCTATAAATTCATCCCATTTTACATGTCTTATATTCAACTTACCTTGTCCTTTCAATTATTTCAAGGACTTATGATCTGAATGGCTGTCATGTTTTAATTGTTCTTAGCAAAGCATACAGTTCTTTATCATAAGTGAGATAGTTCAAGGTAATGCCACTTAACCTCTCACTAAAATACATAATAGGTTTTTGATCATGTATTAACACAGCTTCTATTCCTATTCTAGATTCATCTCATTTAATTTCAAGTACTTTAAAAAAGGTAGGTAAAGTTAAAACAGGTGTAGAATATAATTTCTCTTTTAACAAGTTAAATACCAATTCTTGGTCATCACCTCATTTAAACCCGACTGACTTTTTCATAATTTTATTCAATGGTGCAGCTAATGTACTGAAATCCTTAATAAAACATCAATAAAAGCTAGTTGACCCATGAGAACCCCTTACCTCATTTACTAATTTAGATGTAGGCTAATCCCGAATGACCTTGACCTTCTTCTCATCTATCTCGATTCCATGTGTAGTTATAACATAGCCAAGAAACACAATTTTCTCCATAAAAAAGGTATATTTTTTAAGATTAGCATATAACTTCTCACTACACAACACACTAAGTACATTGCGCAAATGATGAAGATGCTCATTCAAGTTCTTGTTATAGATCAGGATATCATCAAAATATATAACCACAAACTTACCCATGAATGCATGTAATACATGATTCATTAAACACATAAACATACTAGGTGCATTTGTAAGTCCAAACAACATAATTAACCATTCATATAAATCATGTTTAGTTTTAAATGAAATTTCCCACTCTTTACATTCTTTCATCCTAATTTAATGGTACCCACTTTTCAAGTTAATTTTGAAGAAGATATATGATCCATGTAACTTATCTAGCATGTCCTCAAGTCTAGGAATGAGATGTATATACTTTACCATTATGTTGTTGATGACTTTGCAATCAACACACATTTGTCATGTTTCATACTTTTTAGGCAAAAGTAACACTAACACAACACAAGGGCACATACTCTCACGAATGTACCCCTTCATCATCAGCTCATCAACTTATCTTTGAAGCTCTTTCATCTCCTCGGGATTGCTTTTATAAGCTGGTTAGGAAATGAAGCTCTGGATACAAAATCAATCTAATGTTTTATGCCCCTTCAATGGTGGTAATCCGATAAAGATATCTTCAGGGAGCACATCATCAAACTCCTGTGATAAATAAATAGCCACACTGGGAACACCATGATCAATTTTGTTAGTATTAAAGGAAGCCTTTTTGTACACATGTAAAATCATTGGCTTGTTAGTGAAAAACACATATTTGATTTCACCATTCCTCACATAAAAAATGGGTTGTTTCTTTGGTTTTTCTATAAATTTATCATTATATATGCTTACTTTCTTCACTCCTTTTATCTTACCTCTACTATTAGCCAGATTTGGGTTTCCTTTGGAAGTGGCCAAATGGTCTGATGGGTTTTAAGAATTTACCGAATGTTTATGTGTGTTTACTTAGGTGGTTGAATTGGTTGTTGAGGTGTTTTAGGTGCTGGTTAAACCTAATTATCTTATTTACCCTTGCTCCTCACTTTAATTTTCTCTCTTCATAGCCTTATGCTTATTTTTTAGCTTAAATTGATCTTCATACACTTGTTTGGGTGTAGGAGGTACAATAGTGATAGTTTTATCATCCTTTATAATAGTATACATATTCCTACCCCATAATATATATTGCTTTCATGTTATATTATCATGGTCTCTCCAATAATGACTTGCTAGTATTGGTACCATATCACATAAAACTTTATCAACATATTTTCCAATAGAAAACAAAACCATAACCTGCTTAATAACTTTCACTTCGTCACTATCATTCAGCCATTACAATCTATAAGGTCTAACATGCTTAATAATACACAAGTTCGGTTTACTAATAAAGGTAGTACTAACTATATTTGCACAACTTTCACTATTTATAATCAAATTACATACATTGTTTTGTATATAGCATCGTGTATGAAAAATATTCTTCCTTTGTTGATCACTTCCATCTTCCTTAATCTGAACTTGAAGTGTACACCTTATAACCAAGGACTTTACAACGGGTAATATCAATTCATCCTCATCATAATCTACCAATTGTGGCATGTCTTTACTATCAGATCTGTCACTTTTAGATTCAACATCCCTATTATTCTCTTGTTTGGACACTCTAAAGCATAATAATCATGCCCATAACACTTGAAACATTTAACATCACGAGTACATTTAGATTGAGTTTCAGATTTACCTTTGGAACTTGTGAAGACTTCACCCTTAGCTTTAAGTGGTTCAGCATTGGGAGGAACAAAAGGTTTCGGTTAGGCGGTACCCTCTCTCCTTAGATTCGGCTTCCAAGATGATAAAGAACCTGAATTGAATACTGACTTAACTTGCCCATTCCTTTTAATTTGTTCCTCTGCCTTTGTAGCCATGTGAACCATATCCTCTAGCTCCACATAGTGTTGTAACTCAACAACATTGGTTATTTTTCTATTCAGTCCATTAAGAAACCTAGCCATATTAGCTTGTCTATCTTCAACCACATTAGCTCTGATCATTGCAACTCCATCTCTTTATGGTAATCTTTCACTCTTTTTTCCCCTAATGTAAACTTTGCAATTTTTAAAAGATCTCTCTATAATAAAAGTTAGGAACAAATTGTTTTCTCATAATGGCTTTCATATCATCCCATGATTTTACAGGTCTTTCACCATTCCTTCTCTAGATCAAAACAAGTTGATCCCACCATATTAGTGTATAATCTATAAACTCAAGGACAACAATTTTTACCTTTTTATCTTTTGTGTAGTGATGACAATAAAAAATCAAATCAACTTTCTTTTTCCACTTTAGATATACTTCTGAATCATTCTTTTCTTTGAAAAATAGGTGTTTTCAACTTAATGGTACCTAACTCTCCACCTGAATCATCACAATGCCCAAAATTTTAGGAATTCTCTCTCTGGCTAAAAACTCCACCATGGTCGAAGCTTCTTACTCTATTTGGCCTAAACTTATTTCCTTGACCCACAGATGTAAACTCAGAGTCATCATCACTTATATTTGCATTATCATCAACAAACTCATCAAAATAAATTCTAACATTCTCTACATCCCTTCAGACATTACTTCCTCAATAATCAGCCCAAAAAATATATTGCTTCATTAATTCAATATCATCTTTCAACTCTTTGGTCACCCTAGCCAAAAAATTCAAGTTGTTGGCCAATAGCTCGGATTTGGAAAGCACCATCAACATTTAGTGCCATGAACTCATGATTGTCAAACATATTTTGAAAATGTAAAAATTGATTAGTAGCACAAGATATATCCTCACCCACTCGTGTTTCACAAAAAATCAAGGCTTTTTACTCTAATAAGCTTACCACGTCTTTTTCCTCATAACCTGCTTCCTTTCACTTCTTTCAGAACTGAAACTCAGTTAATTAAAGTTAGTGGCTTTTACAATGCAATCCAATTATAAATATAGACTCAAAAATTAATAAGTATACTAAAAACAAACAAAATAAAACTATAATTATGATTTTGTGGATAGTAACGCAAATTCGTATGAATTATGGACGAAACGAAAACACAAAATCAAATCGAAGAAAAATTAATAAAGACACTTATTTAAATCTTAAATAACCCTAAATATAACATTAAAAAATTGATTTGGTTAAAAAATAGTAGACAAACATGTTTTGGAACTTGACGTAAATCTGAACCTATTACGTAACTTTAAAGCACCAGAATTGAAACCCAGACCTAACAATATCAAAATGACCCCAAATTCAATATGTAGTATCTTGATAATCAACAAACTATAGATGTTATTTTATAGGTTGTTCTCTTATTCCCATATATTAAAACCCATATATGATTAATTTATGATAGAATTGAACCTCAAATTGAAACCTCAACCAAAAGATATTGAAATAAACTCAAATTTAATATGTAGAGTGATTTCACCCCTAGTAAGTAGTATATGAAATTTCAATAAATTCTGAGGTGTTTTACTTAGGTTTTTTTATGAGTTGTGTTTCTGCAGCAGAATTCCAACAAGCTTTGAATAACGTCTTTTCATTTTTTTTGTATTAGAATCCTGCAGACACAAAGAAAAAAAAGAAGATGAAGATGAAGAAGATTGATGCAAACATAGAAAACTTAAAGAACACTAGGAAAACAAAAATTTTAGAAAGATATGACATGTTTTCAGAGCCTAGTTTTTATACCAATTGACATGAATCTCATGATCACTTGGTCAGGTAACCCACAATCAAGATTGAAATTTGATCCTAGAAAACTAAGAGAGGTTTGATAAGAGTGAGACACAATGCAAATATGTCCCAAGGCACCAGCACTATTGAAATTGAATCGAATGACACCACAAAGCTAGTTAATCTTCGATAAGTTAGTTTTAGTTCTTTCAAGACCTAAAAGATGCAAGAATCACTCTTACATGTTAAGTTGAGAAAACTTTAGAAAATTTAACTTTAATGGATTTACTCTTGTGGGCTCAATTGACTCAATTACAAAACTGACCCAAAACCTATACTAGTAAGCTTAAACCCTGATCCAAACAACCATTTAATCCAAGCTAAAAACAAAGTATTAATTAAGCCCAAACAAGCCTTACGTTGTAGCTAATGTAAAAGAAATAAAGTCTATAAGTCTGATTCCTATGTTGTTGTGAGAAGAGAAAAATAAAATAAAATATTGCAGGTCCGATACAAGGCTTATTTGTAGCCTACAATGTTGCTCAATAATCCTATGAACTAAAGGAGAAATTGTCACTCAAGTAGTTTCCTAGATAAAAGAGGATTTTAATTATAGCCTTGTATTATCCTTCTTCTTTTTTTAAGGAAACTAGTTTTTGTCCTTAATTTCCTTCTTCTTTTTCACCATTAATTGTCCTTCCAATACTAGAAAACATAATCAAAGTTGATGAAATATTCTTCTTGCACATTAGAAAACCTTGTCGCTATTTATGTTTTCCAAGTCAGTTTGGATTTCTTTGTTTTATTTGTTGTGTTTTTTCCTCACTTGACAAGGAAATAAATAAAAATAAATGAAATAAATATTATTCCTATACATAATACAAAATCCTTAAAACACATGGAAACTAGAATAAATTAAGTTGGTCGAAACTGATATAGAAATTAGCAGCCTTGTTGTTGAAAATTCATGGCCCAAATATGGCTGGATTGGACCCCTCTTGCACATGAATCAAATGTACTAAGACCTCCTCTTGATACTTCAATGGATCTTTAAGATCTGCCTTGGTCAAAACTTGTAGAATCAACCCATTTAATGCTTCTTTCAATGCCTTTGTTTTGGACTGTGTAATTGACCCATTTGGCACATGTAATGGGTCTTTACTGGTGTGTGTGGGTTGATCCACATCACCACTTGTCATACAATTTTACTGAAAGAGGAAGAATTGAGGGTCAATGTTAAAAAGACTCGCACTATATAAAAATCAAAGAACTTTAGACCTAAAAGGCTTACTAAACATGAATGGCATAAACATGAACCACAACAAAAGCCATGAAGATGACAAGTTGGTTAGCAATAACCAACATTCCATAGACTTGGAAAAAAGATATAAACAATATTGATTATCGGAGATGTAGTTCAGAAAGTTTACAACATCTAAACACACTAGTGAGGAGAGGATGATGCTAAACCATACATCATGTTAGAAGAACAAGTGTTAGCAATAGATAAGACTAGTCCTTTGGTCAATAATCAAACACCAATTAGATTTTTAAACATTGTATTGATGATCAACCATATGAACAATCAATGATAGATAAGATTGAGCTTAAACTTGTACCAAAAAAATGATAACAACATTATGCAACAAGTGATTTGTGTTAAGAATATACTAACTATGCAACAAAGACTTTTGGTTGAAAGGGTAGGGAACATACCAAGTCAAACATTATCTTCATCCACCTACAAGATCACTTCAAATGCTGAACAAATCAGGAGATAGATTTTTATAAAAAATTCAAAAAAGATGTAAAAAAACATCTCAATTATGATAAAGAGATTTGAAAAAAGCGATCAATCATAATTTGAAAAAGCAAAGTTAAGAGCTAACCATATAAATAAGTCTTGTATCAAGCAAGACTGCTATATATATAATTGGAGCTGGACAACATGTTGTATGTTTGTTAAACAGGCCTTTCGAGCCATGCACGCCTCAACTTTTTCTTTCAGGCCCATGGCACCATCTTAGGCCAAGCATAGGCACACTTGCCTTTTGCTTGGATATCCCTTAGTATTTTTATTTTTATTTTTTAAATGTTTTACAAAAAAAAATCTCTTTAAACCAATTTATTAAATAAAATATTTAAGCGATTTTCCAATTATGTCATTATTTTAAAGAAAATTATGGTTTTTTTATGATGATATTATCAATTATTTTATGAATAATTATGTGTTAGCATGATATGTATAATTTTTAAAATAAATTGCTCTTTAATTTTGAATAAGACAAAAATATATATTTTAAGAAAAACAATTATTGTAAATATTTTACAGAATTTTCTCAAATTTATTATTCTTATTTTTTTATAGGTGCGTAAAATTTAATGTTTCATGATTTTTTTATTTTTTTAATTGAGACTTTGCTTTCATAATCATAATAAGTTTTTACTTAAAAAACAAAGCTTCTCATTAAAAAAAAAACATGTTTTCGCCAAAAAAAAAGCATGAATAAGAAAATTAGGTTTTTGATTAAAAATATGCATTTTTCTTTTTTTAGTTCAAATCATTATAATTTTTGTGAATATTTTTTTCTGATTGCTATTGCTTTTTATTCAATGAACTATAATAAAAAATCTTTTTTTCAAAATAAATAAAAAAATTAATGAATTAGAAAAGATAATTTTGATAGAGAAAATATTTCTCCTTTGTAATTTTATTTGTCATCTTTACTACTAAAGTCTATTTTCATCATCATAAAGAAAAAATAAATTTCAAAAGGTAAAGTTATTAAATTCGGTCAAGCCCATGACATTGATGTAAGGTTGGGCGGGTTAATCTGGACCAATTTAAAATATTATTGTTTAAATATAAAAAGAAAAAACATTAAAACAACTTTGTTTTGAATTTATTTTAAAAAAGTCTAGTTGGATTATGACGAGTTTGACTAAGTTGCGTGTAAATCTGTCGAGTCGATCAAGTCAACTCCAATCCAATATAATTTGAAACCCGATTTGAGTCTAAGCTCAGGTTAGCAAGTCACCAGGTTGACTTATTAGGCCAGATCGAGTTTAATAACACTATAAAAAGGTTCTATAACCAATGTGTGGACAATTATACTAGTTAAATGGGCCTAAATCAACAAGTCATCAGGTTAACCTGTTAGGTTAGGCTAGATTTAATAATACTAACAAGAAATTCTCTAAGCAACACGTGGATAACCATACTAGTTAATAATTATGGTTCTAAAGAATAATGATTTGAGGATAAATGCTTTAATGTCAAAAAAATATTTTAAAAAAAAAGGTTCAAATAACTTGATTTATTAGAGCTAGGCTTATTTTTATGCATTTTATTTTTATTTGAAATGGATTGTTGTCTAGTTATTTTTGAAGATAATAGCCTTATAAACAAAATTCATTCAAAATCTTGCAAAAACACTCACAAACATATAAGAAATTAAAGAGAACGAATGTCATGTTTCAGTTTTATTTAATTAGTGTTTCTAAATACAAGAAATAAATATATAAAAGGTGGTTGAAGAAATGAATATATAAAATAAATTTATTTTTTTATAATTTTAAAATATAAAATACATGAAAATATATAATATTTGTCCTCCATTATCTCAACATTATTTGCATTTTTTTTCTAGTTAGTCTTGTTTGGGAGTTATAAATATTGTTTTTTAAAGTAATTTTCATTTAAAAATATATCAAAAACATATTTTAAAAAGAATTATTTTTAACATAATAAATCATAACAATCCAAAAACATAAAAATAATAATTTAAAACTAAAAAATTTAATTTTTTTCAAACACACAATCCAAAAGACTGAAAAAAAAAAAACAAAAAACTCTAGAAACTAGAAATGGAGAGCCACTGTTTGCTGCGTTCTGTATATAACCTGTTGAAATCAAGGTATGGCGCATCCTACAACACTCAAAATATTCCTGCAATTACCAAATACATCGAATTCAACCCTGACCAAAATGCATCATCATGTTTAACTTGTTCATGGGAATTTAAACCAAAAATTAAAAATTAAAAACCTCTCTTTAATCGACGATTAATCTTATCATTACAGTAGCCATGCGTCCAAGTTTTCAATAAGCAAACAATGTTCTATTAGCTAAATCTCTCTATTCATTCGCATTGTAGAGCAATCAACCAGTGTCAGACAAGATTACACTACAATTTATTACAACAGTTCTCAGGTGTTCAAGCCAGAACCACAAAGAAAAAGGGCTGAAAAATAAATGAAACCAAAGATAAAAGTAAACCATAACCACCGTATAACTTAATTTTTAATTCCCAGAACAAGAAAACAATGCCGGGGGATTATTATAGTCGCTCAACAAAAATCTCAAAAGCTAGCGCATCTTGAAGCTCCAAGCCTTCGCAATAAATCTTATTCATCACTATCTGAAAAACCCAAGGTATGATATCTTCAATTTTAACCCTCTAGCGCAGCTGCTCCAGATATAATCTCAGTCAACTCTGTTGTGATAGATGCTTGACGAGTTCTGATACAAAAATATCAAACAATTACAGAAATTAGTTGTGAGAGGACAGATTCAAGAACAATACAAATTTGCTCGGCTCCAAACCATCATATGTAAAAGAAAAACAAAATCCCAACAACTCCGTGTATGATGTGGAACTGAAACTATATTTTAAACCAATCAACTCAGTTTTGTCAAAGCAAACAATGAGATTTCACCATTTTTTCCCAAGTACGATGTGTTTGGTACAATGCTATAAGCCCAGCCACCCCCCCCCCCCCCCCCCACACACACACAAAAAAAATGTACCAAACCTATATATCACCTGGGTATATTTTCCATCCATTACTCCCTCACTAAACTCTTTCAGGGCAAAGTAAGATTCCCGGAATGTGTGTGTGCATGCAGAGAGAGAAAGAGAAGGGGAGAGAGAGAGAGAGAGAACCTGTTATAAGTCAGTGTCAGCCGATCAAGCATATCTCCAGCATTTCTGCTTGAGCTATCCATAGCAGACATTCTAGCACCTTGCTCACTGCAAGCGCTCTCCATTACCGCATTGAACAGAACCTGAAGAAATTTGAAACTTTACTAGATAAATCCTAGAAACATCATAAGATTCTGTGTAAGAAACAGGCATCAAACTAAAACAACATACTGTAGTGGATTCTCAAAATGTACAGGCATAAAAAAAAAAAAAATTGAGTTAGATATGAGGTTGAATAAACCACTGCTCAACTGATCAACTAAATTTGTATCACTACACTAACACTTACAAACTAGAATCAGTTCTTATTAGAGCCCAAAATGGCATAATCAGGGTTGAACTACTGCTCTTTATGTTTCTAGTCTAGGTTTGTAGTTCATACATGCTTTGAGAAATGGACTCACTCCCAGAAACTGTTCAGAAAAGAAAAGATTTAGGCAGCACTTACACAAGAAAATTGGAACTCGGCAAGATTCTGAAGTATTTCACCCTTTGTTTCACCACCTTCAATCTCATAGGAATCAAGATCACCAAGCCTCCCACCAGATTCAGCCTCTCTCTCCACAACCTAAATAAAAAATTCAATCATGCACCACAATCCTTGAAAAAAATCCAAAATGCATACATATTATAGCAGGTACACTCTGAATCACCTCAGGTGATAATACAGTTGCCATAGTTGGTAGAAATGAGACCACTGACTGGAACTTGTTGAAGACAATTCTCAAAGCATCATATTCCACATTCTTTAAGATGTCGTCTGCAAGAACAGAGACCTGAGATACAAAAATTTCAAAAGGAATTGTGAGAGAAATTTTATATTTAACATTACTCTGTAAGACTAGTAACTGTATATAACCTATTAGCAGCTGTAAGATTACACTTTGTTTGGGAGAGGAAGGAAATTTATGCAAAACAAATTTGATAAAAGAAAACAAGATATTTCTTTTTACCTTTTAAGGGAAGAAAATACGACAAAATGGAGGGAAAGTTGTTTTTTCCTTCTCTGGGTAAAATAAAATGAAAAGGGGGAGAAAATGTTGGTAGTAAAATTACTTCAATGTCTTTAACATTTTTCATACCTTAAGATTTTAAATTAAATCAAGGATGAAGTAGGTAATGTTATATTTGATTCAACCCCAGCCCCTCAAACCACACACAATTCTCTTCAAATTGGAGAGGTTTGCTTTTGAGGGCCCAAGGGAAACCTTTTATCTCACTTTCCATTCCCTTTATTTTCCCCTCACTCCAAACAAAAATAAATAAATAAATAAGTGCAATGGCATTCGACAAAAGCATAAAAGAACCCATCAAAGGAGAATCATAACAGCAATCAGTGCAACAAGAGACTTTACTACCAGGTCCATTTAACAGTAAACAGTATAGAGTGATGCATAAAGAAGACAGGAGCTCAACCCATGACAAATTGGGTATAAGCAATGATTTTTGTTTTCCTCCTTCATTAAACCAACTCAGGATTTAAAACTCTAGAAAAGTCAGTGCATGTGCATGTAAGGAGACAGAAAGAGGTTTTTTACTTAGATATGTTAGTTCAGGAAAGATGACCAACTAACCTGGGTATAATTCAGAGGATTCCTCTGCAACTCTGTCATGCATATTGCAATGTTCTTTTTTGAATCACGTATCAACTGAGCCTTTGCCTTTTCTCCCAATATGACATATTTTGTTTCTTTCTCAGGACCTATGGCAGTATAAAAAAATACTTGAGATTTCAAAACACCCAAGCCCAAAGCCAAAAACCCAAAAAAGTTCAGTTGCAAGAAGCAAAAAAAACTACCTAAGGTCAACTTGTTAAAAGCCCTGCTGATCTTGACTGCTGTAGAGTTAATTCCGCCACACAGACCTTTGTCCGAAGATACAGTGACAATCACATTCTTCTTTACATCAACACCTAGCAAGCAAAATAACAGCCAAGAAAAGGCCTAAAATAAGAAGTATTCCAGAGATAGAAAGAAACAGAGTAGAAAAGGATCTAGTACAATAGCAAGAGAGAATTTAGAAGTCCATAAACCTCATGTTTGCTAGAATTAATGTTTTCAGAATCAGTATTCTAATCAAGCATTTGAAATGGATTCCCCCGCCATTTTTTTCATTCATGAGGTTAATAGAGTCCTGGATTTTGAAATGTTGCAAAGGTAATTTCTCACATCTCTTAGATTCTTATTCAAAATAAAATAAAGAAATAGATCTGCAATTTTTCTGGAGCTTACATTTTCTCAACTTTGAACCAAGCTTTTTTCCTGCAATACCTTGCTCTCACATTCTACCACCATGAATTATATAAGCTTCTGACTTCAGTAAACAGAAAGATCAAGGCTCTATTATTTGAAGTAGTTACTAGGGTTTGCTCAAAACAAATTTCCATTCCATCAATGAACAATAGACCATATTAATAATAAATGCATCCAAGCAACACCCAGATAATAATTAAAAACATTTAAACCATGTATCCTTGTGAGTACAAAATGGTAATCAACGACTGTACGAAAGCATTGCAGCATTCTGAAACAGACTTTTGTGAGAGTTGCAGCAGAATGACCAAAATAAACCAGAAAAACATTGTTATAACATGTCCTCAGCACAACATGAACCAATGCAACCAATGTATAGTTGTTTTCATAAGACCAGAAAAACACAACCCTTACATTTTTAATCAGAAAGTTGAATATAATTGGAACAGAAAAATAGAAAGTAGATGTCAGTTAACAAAACAGTGGATAGATATAAACTTCTCAATGAACATACTGGGAGAATCTCCAAGAAGTGCAGTAAATGGCTGCCACAGGCCACGAGAATTTTCGGCTCTAGTTTGAATTAATCGCAGCTTTGAGGCTGCAACCATCTTCATTGCCTTCGTGATTTTCTGAATATTCTTGACACTTTTCATCCGATTTCTAACTGCATAAAATACATCACAATGAATCGCCCACAGTTTCTGGTTTCAGTGACTTAATATCGCAAGATGTAGCAAGAAAGAAAATCTTAGGAGAGGCATCATATATCAAATGGCTACATCCTTACCAACTTGAGTTGAAATGGAACGTACTCCAAGAAGGGCATGGTCCCTGTGAATCCAGAGAACATTATTCTTATTCCAATATGAAAAGTATAAGAATTTTCTAAAAGCATCTAAAATAAGCAATCAGGAAAGAGGGAATCATTGCAGGATAAATAAATAAATAGATTCAAGTTTAGTTATGTTCTTTCATTGTTCCTAAGAACCTGCATTTTTTTAAATAAAAAGTTTATGGATTCAAAAGATCAAAGAGCAATCCCCATATTTCCACCATATTTAAAATTTATGGATTCACCATATCCAATCAGGGAACGGGCAATTCTGTGACTGAAATTGAATGCTGTTATTCAGCTACACAACTAATTGAAGAGCTAAACAACAACTTTTACAAGATGAGAGCAAGTAATCATTTTTAACAAACAAGGCTCTACGGCAGCCAGGAATCTCAATTGAATCAAATTGGGTATTCATGAACTGCACTGGAATCACAAACAAGTGGCTACTTGGCTGGTCGTAATAACACAAACCCATTAGAAGAAACGATGAAGACCAACTTCATCTTTCATATGTATACGATAACTAAGAAACTCATTTTTATAGTCAAGGTCAATAACAACACCAATTTAATTAAAACTGCAAAAGCCACTTCCTTTCCATAACATTATTTTAACATGAAAAAGAATACCCAAAACAAACAAACAAATTCATCTTTCTCAGGTTTACTAAGAATCAAGTAGAAGAGAATACGACACCGTGATATTCTATCGAACAATTTTTTTCTTTTCTTTCTTTCTTAAATAAATAAATTAGTCTCCCATTTTGCAATCAGCCAAACAGAGAGCAAACACAGAGGGAGGGAGAGATTAGAGAACTGAAAGAAAGTCAAATAATGAAGACCAGGTAGGTCTGATTGATTCATACTCGGGGATAAGGGAGGATCGAACGGCGGTGATTGGTTGAGGGGAGACAAATCTCCTTCCTTCGCGTCTAAAAGCAGCTGCCATCGCCATTGCTGTCAAGCCCTAGAACTAGTAGTTTTTTTGTTTTCAGATCGAGAATTTATTATTATAGACTGCGAGTGTGCTCAGCCTCAGGGGTGCGTGTCTTCTTATTTTTCACTATATTGAATTTGATCCTTCTTTTGCTCTTGTTTTTCTTGTTGAGAGGGAGAGAGAGATTCAAGGGATGGATCATGGATTTATTTATTTATTTAAATTTACTACCAACGAAGGCATCAGTTTAGGTTAACTAATCAATTCACATGTTAGATTATAAATCATAATAATTTTATAAAAAATAAATTATAAAATTTAATTTTTAATAAATAAAATATTAATAAATAAATAAA
>Ga0325414_1000287_pt1 | contig 37585 bp, 33 predicted proteins | sample PopdelMetagenome_8_FD_206183 | JGI IMG/M metagenome (GOLD analysis project Ga0325414, IMG submission 206183) | Populus deltoides microbial communities from Bellville, Georgia, United States - Leaf-PdKOR-R3 | ecosystem: Host-associated > Plants > Phyllosphere > Phylloplane/Leaf | place: USA... | reverse complement strand
GTGGAATGGCAATCGGCTAACGCACAACTCTGTAACGCATGTGAGGGGGTGGAATGGCAATCGGCTAATGCACAACTAGGTATGGGAATCTCATTTCTTTTTCATGTGCAGCATGCTCCGAAGGAGATCACCCCTTCCTCGAGTCAGTCCAATCAGTCAAGAGGTAGGCATGCTGACTGCATTTCGGGAGTTTGAACACCTTCCCATTTAAACCAAAAATACAACCCTGTCAAAGGTATCTAATCTTCCTTCATTATGCGTGGAAATCGAATCCTGTTTTGTCTTTTTTTGCATAAAAATTGTTGTTACCTAATTTTTTTACCCATTTTTTTGATAAAATTTTCAAAAAATCCAAAAATAACAAAAAATAATGAAAATCCAAAAAATATATTTTTAATATATTTGCATCGTTTTTAGCATTTTAAGCATTGTCTCAAAAGAGTTTAATTTTTCAAAGGTCTTTTGAAAGCGTTCGACTTTTTACGAGTCATTTTTAAAATCCTTGATTTTTCTTATTAAGTCGATGTTGATATTGCTCATTTAAAAAATATATAAGAAAAAACAAAAAAACAAAATTTACAAAAAAAAAATTGAGGGATCAATTTTGAGTACCATTTCACTTATAAATACAAGTCAAAAAAATTATCAAAGGGGGGAGAAAATTTGAAAAAGGGAGAGGGGGGCCGGTTTGAAAAAAGGAAATAACAAGGAAACCTAAATCTATCTCTTCTCCAAGCAGCCACTGCAGCCCCCTCCCCCTCTGATTTTTTTCTCTTCTTCCTTCCCCCCGGACCATCTCACTTCCTTCCCCTTCTCTGGCCACCACTCTCCTCTCCATCGTCCCTCTCCTCTCTCAACCTCCCCCCACAGAGAACAACCCGAAGCAGCCGCCGCTCTCCCCTGCTTTGGGATTTTTTGCTCCCGCACCCATCTCCTTCCCCACAGCAGCCGACCACATTTCCACAGCCCTCATTTCCATCGATCTTCCCTCAACAGCGGTTCCCAACTCCACCGCAGCTTCAGCAGCCACAACCGGTTTTCACCGCCAGCAGCAACATCGCCATCCTCGCCAGTGAGCCAGCAGCCCACACACGGGAGCGCCGGGGCCACACTCTTCACCTTCTCCCTCCGGCAGCGCCCACAGGCCCAACAGCCTCCAGCGGCAGCCCAAGCACAGCGACGCCCACGGCCCTAGATCTGTCCGCCGCTCATCCTTCTACAGCATCATCGACCAGTTTGCCTGACCGAGCCGGCCCCTCCAGTAGCAGCGACACAACACCTTGGCCTAACACAGCGGCCTCCCTCCCCACAGCGAATCTGCTACCTGAAGAAGGAGAGAGAAACAGATCTAAAAGAGGAAGATGCATATCTAAGGAGAGAATCCACTGTGTTATTGCATTTTTGTTGTTTTGCAGGTCACAGCGTCGCCGCCGGTGCAGAAGGGAAGAGGAGAAGAAGCCAATCTCGTCCGGTTGCAGCGGCGCGTGGAAAGACGCGGCACCTCTGTTCCCGCGCCCAGAAACATTCCTTAACATTGTTCCGGCCTGCAGAAGGCCTTCCCTGTAATTTTATATTGTTTTTTTATATTGTTTTGGGGTTATTTTTGTAATTTTAAAATTGTTTAATGTATTTTTTTTTGTTTAGTTTTGATTTTTTATAATTTGTAGGGTGGATGTAACAAAAAAACATATATATAGTGAAAGTGAATGTGTGGTTTGTATTTTGTTTATGAATTTTTTTTATGATAAAATTGCAAGAATAAATAAGAATTTAATATTTTAATTTATTCACGGTTAAAGATTATGAAGTTACATATAAGTCGTATTTCTAATAATCGATGAAAGAATAAAATTTTTAAAATTTTTTTAACACATCAAAGCCACGAAGCAGCTTTCTTCAGGTAGGGTGTGTTAGGAGTGCTAATACTTTTCTTAACCACAACTAGTTCTTTACTCGTGAATCTCTGAAAAGACCACTACATCTGGATTTTCTAGTAACTCTCAATCAAATACTAGGTAGCGACTTCCTAGAATCAATCAAGCAACGAGATGAAAAATTGCCAGTCGATGCCGCGCGATTCACGTGCGACAAAAATGGCAAATGAGAATTTTTTTTCATTTGAAATTCGGTTGGATTTTTTTATTTAAGCATTTTTGTTTTTATTTTCAAAAATGCTTTTAAACATAATTTATTTCCTTTTACATCAAATTAAGATTTTTATTATTTTTAATTTCGTTCTCTAATATTGTCATATTAAAGTTGGTAGAGCTCTCAAAATCTTTTGATTCGCATCATATACTTTATAAAATTTTGTATTATATAAGAGAATTTTTTAACACTACAATCCATTAAAAAATAATTTATAAATATTATAATATAAATTTATTCTGGGTAATAGAAGATATGTTAATGTTGTAACATTAGTGTATGAGATTCAAAGTTTTATCAATGTTTGATTGTCTTCGGATTTTTTATACAATGGTTTTGAATTATATATAATATATACAATATTAAGTAAAATTGCTTTGGGTCCTAACGTGTACAGGACCCAATTGGATGTTGAATCTAACAGGTGCAAGATCCAAAATAGCTTTGGATCCTACAGGGTAATTTTAGGTCTTGCATCTACCAAGACCCAAATTTATTGCTTTAAGAATAACTTGCTCATTTACATCTACTTTTCTATATGTATTTTGTTTTACTTGGATTGAACTATTTTTACTTAACTTTTGCAATCCACCACTAACTTTATGAATTCCATGTCTTTTGCTTCAAGATATTTCTAATTATTTAATCACCAACTATTATAATAATTAAAATTAAATTTCTTTTAAAATGTCGACCCAAAACACTTCTAAAAAGTCTCAATAACGTTGGGTCCTGTCTCCTAGCAAGACCTAACAATGTTAACTTACTTAATTTTTAAATTACTTTGAATTAACTTTTGACAAGCCATGCCAAAGAAATTTTTAAATTTTTAATTTTTTTTATTTTAAATTAATATTTTGAAGTTTTTGTATTATTTGTTAAATATTTCTTTTAAAAAAGTATATTGATATTGTGTAGACAAAATTTTTAATTTTCATCTTTACTTTAAATTAATTTTTTATATATTTTTTTGTATTATTTTTTATATATTTTGAGATTGTGTCTGACTGCAAAACAAGACTCAAGAAAACAATATTACATTTACAATAAATATTACTACTTTAAAGAAAACATAAATTTTGATTTTAAAGGTAAAATCAATTATTATTATTATTATTATTGTTATTATTGTTATTATTGTTATTAACTTGGGTCTGCATCTTCTTCTAGACCAAAGAAACTCGGGGCTTGAAAGGTGCATCTGACCCATAGTTTTAAAAATTCTTTGAAAAAAAATAGAAAATTTTTAATTTTGTTCTCTAACATTGTCATATTAAAGTTGATAGAGCTCTTAATAAATTTTAAATTCACATCATAAACTTTCATAAATTTTTGGTATTATATAATAGATTTTATTTTGGGTAATAAAAGATATTTTAATTTTATAACATTCGTGTATGAGATTCGAAGTTTTATCAATATTTTATTGTTTTTAGATTTTTTATACTGTAGTTTTGAATTATATATATCATTAAATACTTCTAGGACCCAACACCTAATTGGGTCCTACACACGTCAAAGATTCTTAAAGATAAATAAGAAATGAGAAATAAAAATGTAATTGTTGTGAAGATTACATAAAGAACAACGTAAAGAGGAATTATTATTATCATTATATTATTTACTATATTAAAACGTTTTATCTTTACTGTTTGTAAGTTAAAAATTCGGTTGGGTTGAAGAATCCTGCTGCCACTAGGATCCAATAACATTAGGTCCTGTTGCCAGCAAGACCCCATATCGTGGGTCTTCCAGGACCCATCTTTGGATCCTAAACGACCCATCAACTTTGGATCCTATGGCAAGCAAGATCCATCAAAAAGCATTGGGTACTGCCCCCAATAGGATCCAATACTATAATTTGTTTTTCTTTTCTGTTTTTTTTTTTCACCGGATAAAGAGGAAATATTAGTATTATATTATTTTATTATTTTTATTTTTATTTTTATTTTTATCATTAATAAATTCAAATAAAAAAATTATTACTATCAAAGAAAAACCATAAACCATAAATTTTATTTGAAGAGATTAAAAAATATAAAAACTTGGTCCAGACAAGTTTAACATTATTATTAATATTATAAATATTATTATTTCTATTATCAATATAATTATTTTTATTATGTTTAATATTATTAATATAATAATTAATAAATTTGAGAAAAATATAATTAATATTGCAAAACAACCATAACTTTGATTTGAAGGGTGAAATTCAAAATTATTATCATCATAATCATTAATAAATTTGTAAAAAAAATATTATTACTATCAAATAAAAATAATAAATTTTATTTCAAGGGATTAAAAACTATAAAAACTTGGGCCAAACAACTTTAATATTATTATTCATATCATAAATTTTATTAAATTCATTAATATATTAAATTTGAAATAAATTTTATTACTATTGAAAAAATATAGATCTGATGTGAATGGTAAAATCAATTGTTATTATTATTTTTAACTTGGGTTTGACATCTTCTTCCAGACCTAAGAACCAGGACTCAGGAGCGGTTGGCCCTGCTGTCATCCCTACTTGTCCAACAAGACCCAATGATGCTAGGTCCATCTGCCAAGTATGACCTAATAAAGCTGGGCCTAAATGGGTGCTCAGCTGTTGGGTCATTATGCCAAGCACGACCCTATGGTGTTAGGTCCTCCAAGACCATCAGCGTTGGGTCCTACAAGACCCATCAGCTTTGAGTCCTACGGCAAGCAAGACATATCAAAAAGCAATACAGTAATTTGTTTTTCTTTTCTCTTTTTTTTTTCACAGGGTGAAGAGGAAATATTATTATTATATTATTGTTATTGTTATTTTTATCATTAATAAATTCAAAGGAAAAAATTATTACAATCAAAGAAAAATTATAAATTTTATGTGAAGAGATAAAAAAATAGAAAAACTTCGGCCAGACAATTAGTTTAACATTATTATTAATATTATAAATATTACTATTTGTATTATAAATATTACTAGTTTTTATTATAGTTAATATTATTAATATAATAATTAATAAATTTGAAAAGAATATCATTACTATTGAAAAACAACCATAAATTTTATTTGAATGATGAAATTAAAAATATTATTATCATCATTAATAAATTTGACTAAACACATAAGTGCCTCCGGTCAGAATGCCTAGTTCCATCGCCATAACAGAGTTGTAACCCATGTGGGAACTGATGGTGAACCCGGTCGGGTATAAAACCTCAATTTATTTTTTATTTTCCTTGTTTGAATTGAGTCAACCTGTGTAACTCAGGACCTGACCCCTTGGTCGGGTCAACCCCTTAGTCGGGTTTGATAACTATGGTTGTGTTGAAAATATATTTTTTGATTTGTTATAGTTTTTTAACTATCAAACTGAAATGAAAAAATCTTCATAAATATTTTTTTATAAAAAAATAAAAATATTTGACCTGTAGCGTAGTTTAAATACATAAATAAATTATATACATTGATAAACATCAAAGTTTTATAATTATTTTATTGTCTTTAAATTTTTGAATTATATATATATATATATATATATATATATATATATATGATTAAATAATTAAATAAATTATGTGTCAATTGTGAGTTGGCAGGATCCAAAGTAGTGACAACAATAACAGCTTACTACACACCATGACCCAACAGCTAGGAGTCAACAATGGTGGGCCCTGCCTCTTACCTTACGAGGACCCAACAATATTGGGCCTCATAACCAAGACCCAACAACTTTGGGCATCGCCTCTTACCTCACCATGACCCAACGTTTAATTGGGCCCTACTGCTACCAAGACCCAACATCCTATGACCCAACACCCAATTGGGCCCTTCTGCCACCAGGACCCAACAGCTTGGGTCCTGCTAGGAGGCCAGGCCCATCAGCGTTGGGTGGGTCTATTTCATTCAAAATCGGAGCCTGCAATTGACCCGTAGTAAACTAATCGATCTACCAGGTCAACCTAAAACTCAGATGATCCGGCAAAAATCTGGAAGGGACCCGATGGGTTAAAAAACCAAAAACTTAAAAAATAGACAAAACATCCTCTCTTTTATCTTGTTTAGGAGCTCTTTTAAAAACTTTTGATTATTTGACCGCGGGTCATATGGCTAGTCTCTTTTTTTTTACTGTATAAATCTTTCACTTCCTCTTTGACCTCATGATCCGTTTCTTTCTTCTTATCCATCATATCATGTACCACATCAAAAACCTTGTATGTGGCCTTATGTAGAACTTTAGTCATCCTGTGTGTACCTTTGCCTAGTTCATCACAAAAAAGCTCTGAACGGTAATGTTTCTCCCCCCCAAAAGCATGAGAAATCCTTTGCCAACAGTTGAACAAACATAATCAATTGCTTCTTTCATCTTTTCTTTTGCTTTCTCAACCAAGCTACACAATTTAAACTTAACACTACGTAACATCTTATTGTTTATGTTGATGTTGTTGGGGTTAAGGTTGTTCTAAAGAGACTGAGACTTTAGTGTTGTGGTTACTAGTTTCATCACAAGTCTCGACAACTGTTGTAACCTATTTTTGGGTTCCCGTACAAAAAAGAAGAAAATGCAAAAAATAAAAAATATATATTTGGAAGAAAAATAAAAAAATTAATAGCAGTGAAAAGAGGATGTCGGAGCGCCCTGAAAATGGCTAGAGTTTGGTTAAGGAGGTTCAAAAATATAAAGATTGAAATTTAACAGTATTTTATTGACTGATGAGAGCCCTGTTGACAAAGAAAATTAAATTTGAAAAAGAAAAGTCCAAAATCAAATGTGTATGCACTTAATGAAAATAATTAGCTGGTTACTGTGCACAAACCAGCTAATTATAAACTATTGGGTTGGCTGCTGGCCCATTTTTTCATGTTGGGCCAGTGTTGGCCCTTTTTTCATGTTGGGTCAGGTCCGACCCATTACAATTAAAAATATTTATAAAAAAAACGTTAGTGATGTTCTCGCCTATTTTTTCTATCCATTTTGATTGATATCGATTTATATTTTTACACCGTAAAAATATAAATCCGATATTAAAATACCTGGTCTTCATAAAAAGATTGAAAAAATGAAAATATTGTTTTGTATTCATGCATACGACCAAGTCTCTCAAAGCTAAAATCATATTGTATTTTCATACACCAAAGAAACTACAAAAAAAAAATTCATCATATATTTTAGTTTTAATAACCAGTTTATTAAAGTCACGAGAATTTGGCTAATATTTCAAAAATTTCAAAAAAAATATTTTGTTTTATTTTAGTATCAGAGATTACAAATTTATATGTAAAACATATTCCTGATATTAAGAAGGTAGTTTTTTTGTTGTCGTTTATCGCACGTGTGCGGCGTCGTGGCGATCGTCCACCGTTCAGGTAAAATTGTAAAATGTATATGTCTATTTGGCAAATATGGAGAGACAAGGAAATCTTGTCTTTTATTAGTAGAAAATTTCAATGGGAGTCGCCACCTAGTATTCTGGTCACTAGGAACCCTAACTGGTCTCAGAGATCGGGTACAGAGACTGATTGAGTAAAGGGAAGCTATTAGCACCCCAAATACGCCTTACCTAAAGTAAGCTGCATTGTTTTGTTGTTTGATAAAAACTATGGTCTTGTTGTAGTTTCTAATTATTGGTATGTCAAAGGTTTAAGAAAAACGTTCCTTAATAAAGAGGTTCTTTATCTTAATGAGGTAAAACCTAACCGTTCTAGCGTTTGAAAAAGATAATTTAATATCTGGAATACATGTTACGTGTAATGTCGTACCTCGGGTACTAAAAGACAAACAAAATAAAATTTTTGTTGTTTTTGAAATTTTGGTCAATATTCTCTTGACTTTAATAAACTGGTTATTAAAGCCAAAATGCATGCTAAAACATTGTTTTTTGGTGTATGAAAAACACAATATGATTTTTAAGTGAGCCTGACTGCAAAACTTGGCCCAAGAGCTTTGGCCTCATCTTAAATGTCATACTCAAGAGCCCTGGGTCTGACTGCAACGCCAAACCTATTAGACTTGAATCAGGACGCTGGATCCATTTTTCTTGGGTCTGGACGCCAGACCCAAGCTCTGCGCTCCTGTAGACCCTCTGGGTGAAAAATCATAGTTTTATGTAAGAAAAAAATTCATAACTCTTGATCGAGTTATCATAAATTTTTGAAAATTTGCATGGAGACTTCTAATATGATGTTTTAGCTTGGGTTAAAATTTTAGAATTTTTGGAGAAATTCAAAAATTTGATGAAAAATCATAATTTGACCAGTTTTATGTTATTGGACGTAATTTTCAATTCGACCATTATATTGAGCTGAAATTTTACGAGGGATGTTAAAATATATTGAATAAAATTTGGTTAAAATTTTATGATGAACGAAGCTCAATAGTGCTAACAAAAAAAAACTGTCAAATAGAAGCAAAAGGACTCATTAAGGGTAAAATGATTATTTGCCATTAAAAAAATAAAACAAATCAGCTCTCCCTTTCTTTTATATGTTGCCGACTAGGCAAAAGCAAAATGAAAAATGAAAGAAAAGAAAAGAAAAGCCAAGAGAGAAAAGTAAGGGAAAAACATAAAAAAAAGCTAAGGAAAAATAAGAAAAGTGAGAGAATAATTTTGTAAACTTACAAAGTTCAACTTATAAAACACTAATCTAAGAAAGAATCAAGTGAATGAAGGAGGATTTGAGAGAGAGAATTTGGCTAACCTTGGGAGAGAAAAGAAATTGAAAGACAGTCAATTGGTAAGCATGAGAAGTTTGTATTTAATATTTGATTTAGATGTTTTTAAGCTTACTTGATTAAGTTAGGAAGTAATTTCATGGAATTTTAATTTAATTTCCCTTAAATCCTTGATTCTTGAACTTAGGGTTCTTATGGGAATTTGGAAAAATTAGGAGGGGAAGGAAAAATAATGAAGTTGAAGTGGAATAGCATGAAAACTAAGTTGAAATAACAAGTAAATGAAGAAAAATTTGAGGGAGGAAAAGGAAGATGACATTCGACCAAATGAAGGAAAAGTGGAGAAATGAGTTTTGATGTTAATGTTTAGGAAACTATGTTTAATCATGATATTTGAAATATGTAAGAAAGACTAAATGAAGAAATAACATTAAAGTTGAGAAAAATAAGTAAATTTAATTTAAAAGAGAATTGAACTAGTTAAAAAGAAAGCATGAAGACAAGATGTTTAGATTGTGTTTGAATATAGTTCTTACATATGTTTAGATAAAATAAATAATATGATGTGAAGGCATAAAAAATAGAACGATTATTTGATGGAGAAATTATGAACATAAAGCAAGAAAAGAAGTAACTTGATTTAAATATGTGGTTGTATGTGAAATGATGATGTTATGTTTGAGAATGAATTTTTATCAGAACAAATTAAAAAAAATTATGTGCTTTACGTTTCAGCACGTAAGAAAAATATTGATGAACTAATGATATAATGACATTTGATTGATTCAGGAGTTGTGTTTGGAGCTGGTTATCAGACAACAGGAGTTGGGCCATCACGAGTAGAAGGTAGGTGCTTCGTCACCTTATTTTGTAATTATTAGTTTTCCTTAAATATCTATGTTATTTATTTAATTGATGTTAAAAGAATGAAGCAAATGAATAAATTGAGTGATTATTACAAATGAGAATTATTGGTAATTTATGTAAAATTATCGGAATTATTATTTGGCTAACAAAAAAGGTTAGCAAGATGCTAGATAATTCATATAGAATTACCAGATTGATTTTGGCAATAAAAATGGGTTAGCCGGATTTCTTGGGTAATTAAGAGAATTACTGAGTTTATTAGTTAACAAAGATATTAACCAGATATGGGGTAATTCATATGGAATTACCGGATTGATTGGCTAATAAAAGAGGTTAGCCGAATGTTAGGTAATTCATATGGAATTACTAGATTGATTTTGGCAACAAAAATGGGTTAGGTGGATTTCTTGGGTAATTACCAGGTTTATTAGTTAACAAAGAGGTTAATCGAATATGGGGTAATTCGTATGGAATTACTAAATTGATTGACTAACAAAAAAGGTTACCCGAATGCTGGGTAATTCAGATGGAATTACCAGATTTATTGGTAACTGAGGAATGTTAACCAAATTTAGGGGTAATTATATGAAAGTATTATAATTATTGGCAATTGAAATGAGTTAGCTGGATATTTAAGTTTTGAAAAGATTATGTAAATTAATTGATTGAAGTTAGAAGTATTAAATTTGAAAGGTTAAGAGTAAAATAATTAATATATGACTAAGTTATTGAGTAAATTAATTAATGTGGTTATTGTTGAAACAGATACACCACGAGGGGATGCAAATTGTTAGATGAAGGATTTTTCTGTTTATAAATTATCATTTTGGAATGTAATAGTTATATGTCTTTATTTTCTTTGAAAACCTTTGTGTTATAAAATCAAATAGAAAATGTATAGTATGTAATGGATGTATTATATATATATATATATATATATATATATATATATATATATATATATATATATATATATATATATATATATATATATGTTGGTATGGCTAAATCATTTTCAGAATTATAAGATAAGTTTATAATATAAAGTAACAGAATACATTAGATGTTTTAAGACAATATGACTTTTAATCGTAATATTGTATTTATTTAGTCTAAATGCATATATGTAGTTAGTTAGCAATTATTACTCTTTAGTGATGAAATTATTTATTTTTCAATTTGTTTTAGTAATTCTTTTATGTTGACTTATTAATTGATATTATGAGACTTGAATGTATTAATAGGTATAAGTATTGAGAGATTGATTGATGAATGAGATGTGATCCAGGATGATTACATCAAAATGAAAGTTGTAAAGACATATAATAGAAGTGTTGTTAATAACTTGGTACCAACAAAAAATAGAGAAAACTCTGCTGATTTTTTTTTTTTAAAAATTCCATAATCATATACATGTTATTCAATACTTGGCATTCGTAGATAAATGTTTGAGATTTCATGACATTATAATTTGAGGATGTTACAGTTTGGTATTAGAGCATGGTTAAGGTTCAGTAGATCATTACTAATGTAAAATAACATTGTCTCAGGATGGAACATACATGGCAAGGTGCCCTGGGTTGACCTGTCACCAGCAATGGACAAATGTCTAGTTGAGACATGAAATAGAGGGCTCGAGGGAGACCCTCTGGTAGATATAATATCTTTTGTGTCAGCAGCGTTGTTGCGATCCAGATAAGGAGAGTTATCAGGAATCCAAGATGAGCGGGGGATGTCATGACCAGGGATATTCGATGGAGATAGGCAGGGGACTTAGCCCCCACCAACGGTAGCGCCTGCGGTAGCACCAACAACACCCCGTACAGTAGCACCTCCACCATACCCAGATATCGAGACCATTGAGTATTATCCTCAAGGATATTGCAATCACTTTAGTTCGATGGGTAAAGAGTTTGAGAGAATTAAGTTGTGAGGCATTTATAGGAGAAGAGGATGCTGAGATAGCTAGGCGATGGTTATGAAAGATAGAGAGGTCAATGGATTAAATATCAGTACCGGCAGAGCTTCGAGTGGATTGTGCTACTCAGCTGTTATCTGACAGATCCCAGACATGGTGGGATAATGTTAAAGAGAGACGGGCTGCTGAGACGCTTAGATGGAGGGATTTCAGGACAGAGTTTGAGAACCAGTATTATTCCCGTCAACATTGGAATATCAAGGAATAAGAGTTATTGGCTCTTACTTGTAAAAACAGCTTTAAACTCGTGAGTTTTGGATGGTAAAAGTTTGTTTATTTTTGTATTTTAAAAGTGATTTTAAAAAAAAAATTGAATTTTTTTTAAATTTTTTAAATTTTAATTTTTTTAGTTATTTTAAATTATTTTAATATGTTAATATAAAAAATAACCCCTAACAAATAACGTCCATAATAAACTTTAAATTGACTCGTTACTAGTCTTTTAACAATATTGATCAGTGAGAGACACTTGTTAAATGTTGATAAGGTAGACGATAAAAGTCAATACCCGTTCGAACAGAAAGAACCAAACGAAAGAAAGAAAAGAAAAGAAAAGGTAATATCCAAGAACATACATGTGATGTGAGATGAGAACAGAAAGGGGGTGGAGACAGAGATAGCCGTTAGACACGTGAGAAGTGAGAGACTTATTATTATCATCATCCATTCCGCATATTCTCCACATTTTTTTGGTTAGCTTCCTTAGCGCTTACCTTTTTTATTTTTTATTTTTTAAAACTGTTACCATAATACATTATGCCGAACCAAGAGACCAAATCCCACTCTCATTTTCTTTACATGTATTTAGTCACTATTTATTTTTTCTTTTAGATTAATTTTAAAAATATATTTAACTTGAAAGGAATAAAAATTAAAAAATTAGAAAGAAATAATCGTAATATATTTTTAAATGGAAGACCATCTAATTTTTAAATTAGTGTTTAATAAAGTTTGATTTTAATATAACTTTTCAAGCTGGAATTTTTAAAAAATACATTCTGGAGGGTATTCTTAGGATTCAGTTGAAAAAAAGAGCGTGCATGGTGCTTAATATGTATGAGATGGTAGCTTGAAGCGTGTCATGATGATGATCGATATCTAACTCCTCGGTATGTATCTTTATAATCCAAATTATATTATTTATCTATGAAATATAATACCCACTTCTCCCTCCGTTTATATTCTTTAAGAAAGAAAAATAAAGTAGAGTACTTAGTAATAAATACGTGTTGTCTGTACGTGCAGAGGAAGGGTCAAGTCAACACGAAGAGAGAGAGGCTTTCTGAATAAAATTCTATAAATACCCCTCCTTCTCCTAACGCAATCCTGCCATACACCTTCATTTTCTTGTTTTTCTTTTAATTTTCGGTCTGCGTATTCTTATTCTTAGAGAGAGAGGGTGAGGGGGAGAGAGAGAGAGAGTGCGTGTGTTAGGTGTGAGTTAGGCTGTTTTGCAGGTGAGGAGTGCTAGCGTCGTCGATCGATCATTTCTTTTGGCCTCAGCTCTTCTTCTTCTTCGATCTCAGCTGCTTGCTTCAGATCAGATCAGGTCAGTTTTTTTTTATTATTTTTAACTTATTATTGTTTCTCAGTTATTATTTTTTTTAATCATCTTCTTCAATAAACTCCTTTTTTTTTACCCTGTAAATCTTCCTCTTTTTAAAATAATCTTAATCTTGTAGCTCAGATCTGTGTTGTTTTGTTTTAGCATGTTTGAAACGCGAAACGCGCAGACACAATTTTCAGTGTCTGCTGGGTGTTTGTAAATATTTATGATGGTTGGAATTCGAATTCTTGTTGGAGTCCCCTTTCCTGTTCTTTTCTTCCTACAGAGAGAGAGAGAGCAGGGCATAGAATTACTTTCCTTTCAATTTCATTACTGAATTAAAGGGTGAAGATTTGGTATATATAAAAAAAGCCAGAGAGGACAACCTGGACCCTCTTCTTTCGAGCACTACTTCAGTTACATCTCAGTTGAGCTTGACCTCGTTCTGTTGGTGGCTTTGCAGAACCCTTTCAAGCTGCCAATGGAGGTTTTTGGTAAATCCATGATGTCTGCTCCTGCCAATGTTGTTTATCTCTCCACTATCCTTGGCCTTGATGGCCCAATTCCTGTCCACAAATGTGACTGCAAGTGTCAGAATGAACATGTCTTTGGCAACATGTACCGTTGCAGGCTCACTGGTCTCACTCACATCTGTGACAAGAACTGTAACCAGAGAATTTTGTATGACAACCATTCTTCCCTTTGCCGGGCTAGTCGCCAGATTTTCCCCCTTTCCCCAGCTGAGGAGCAGGCTGTCAGAGGAGTTCGCAGGAAGCTCGATGCTGAGAATAGCAGTGCTCCCACTGATAGCTGTTCTTTCAAGCGCAGGCGTGATGCACAGTTTCATCCTTCTCCTTTCGAGAGATCTTTCTCTGCTGTCAGTCCAATCTGCAGCCAAGTTGGAGATGGCATGGATATGAGCTAGATATAATATATCGTATACTTGAAATAACCCTTTCTCTTTCTATTCGTAATGTTCCTTTGAAGTTTTTCCTTTATATGTTTCATGAACGGATATGGATGACTCGGAACTTAATGTTGGGTAATTATTACGGTGGACCATAAGAGTCCTCCTCTATGTAGGAACGTTATTTACTTTTCATGTGTAATGCAATTTAGCGGTTCCAATAGCATAGCTTGACTTTTGATAGGGGATCTTGAACTCGCTCCATCCACTCTCGTGTGAACCTTGAGTTTAATTTAGTTTCATTCAAGCCCTTTAATTTAGTTTCATTCAAGCCCTCCTCTTCTTTTTTGAACTCTTAACAAACTACAGGTGCTTTCAGGTCTTTTGGAAGACTTTTATAGTATAGTATTGATTTTTAGCAATATGATTTACTTCAATTTGCAATTATTTTGTCTGTGTACCGTGTTTTGATCTGTTGTTGTGGATGTGCTTATTTGGTGCACGTTTGTTTTGTTGCCTTTGTATTGATTTTACTGAGCTCCATCGGTCTCTGTTTTTGCTGTTTAAGTTTATGTGTTAATTTTTTTGTGCTATTTCTGTGCTTTATGATATTGGATGGTGGTTGTGTTTGGGTGCTGTTGGTTATGCAGCATAGTCTTATCAGGTTATTCAGTTCAAGGGTCTTTTTTGCATTGTCCTGTGGTCAAACTTACTTGCTTCTTTGCTTTATTTTGTCTGGTTTATTGCAGGCTGAAGACAAATATTGCGGTGATTACTTGCTTTTCTTTGTTTTTGTTTACTTAGTTTTGCTTTCCTATGATGAATGCTTTCCTGAATATACTTTTAATTTTGCAGGGGTTGGAGTTTATACAATTCAGGAGACTTTAAATATACCTTTCTGTTGTGATTAATGAATTGTTTTGTTCGAGAATATTTCTGACAATATAAAGCCTAAAAGGGAGTTTATTTTATCCTTTACAGGAATTCTGTCATTTCTTGCTGTGGTGAATGATGCTGCGTAGAACTGCTGATGGATTGAGAAGATGCTGCCCTTATCTGCAGTTCACCCCTCCATTGTTGAAGAATTGAAATTGAGATACATGATCGTCTTATATTGACTGCTGGTTTGTTTTTTAACAGATCAGCGCCTCTGCTTTATGATACAGGTATTTCAAGGTCTGATTTCTTGCTTATCAAATGATGTTGAGCTGTAGGACTGATGTTTCTCAGACCCTACCTTATTGTCTGTTTTAGTTGAGTACCTACTACCTACCTTAACGATCCTGTTTTGTCTATTAACGTGGTAGATGGAACTTAATTGGCAGGACTATCGGGCTGTGAATGCGGAGGCAAAAGGAAGTTTTATATTTTTGGTGAGCCTTGAAGAGCAGCTAGCTAAGTTGTAAGATGCGCTGGCTTTAACCTCGCGAATGCATCGATGCCAAGTGAAGCGCTGGCTCCGGCATCAGGAATCAAGATGAGAACAGTCTGCAAGTCCACATGGGGCTACCCCCTATCATGGTTACTTGTTAATGGTGTTAGAGGGAGTTGAGCTTTTTGTATCTAGGATGGTCTGAAGCTCCTGAACAAGTACATAGCGTCCCCTTCTGGTCTGAAACCACCCTGTCCTCGCCTCTCTTTTTTCCCCCCCAAATGGGGGGAGATTGTTGCATTTTGCATAAGCACTTGTATCCTCGAATTCTGATAATGGTCAAGAAAGAATGCTTTTCATTGTTTCTCGTCAATTTGACCAAGCATTAACAAGTCAACGCTTCTTGTATGTGATCACGATCTGGCTGGTCATTCATATCAGCGATGAATAAAAGGTGGTTTTAATATTGGGCTTTCAAAAGGATTAATATAATCACAGATGAAAAGGAGGGAAAGGGAAAGGAAAACAGAGAGAAGAAAGGCGAGGGTTGTAATCTGAATCACATGATGGTGTGTGGACTCTGATTGAAGAAGCCCATCAAGGCAATTCCCTCCTTTTTCGTTCAGTATGTTCGTATTTTTATTTTTTTTATGTTTCTTTCAGTTGAAGAGAAGCGCTCAGAATATTTTTTTGCTTCTTTTGGGGGAGACAGGAGCGAGCGTGACTTTGTTGTTACCATCTAACATGTGCTATGCAGTTTTATCAAGGAAGGAATTGCTTCGGCATGAGGCAATCTGGGTAAAAAGAAATACCAGACCCAGAAAAGTGATATTGCGGCTCCGGGCCCAGCAAAGCAACGTAATTCCTCTCCCTGTTAGATTCTCACCCCCCATATCTAGGAGTTAGCCCTTGTAAGCAAATTGCAAACCCTCTGCTACCCGTCTCTCCCGAGCGAGCCTGCTTTGACAAGCCACTAACATCCCACCAGAATTCTCATTATGCCAGTTAAGATACCCCGGACGGTACTATTTCCCCCTCTCATTTTCTTTTCTTTCCTAATCCCCGTTTCGTACTCCTTCGCGTTTACAATTACAAACAACTGCCCCTATACCATATGGCCCGGTACCCTAGCAGGTGCAGGCACCCCGCAACTTGCAAGTACTGGATTTCGCCTGGATTCTGGTTACAGCATGCGCATTCCAAGTGTCCCAGGGTGGTCAGGTCGGATATGGGCAAGGACGGGTTGCACATTTGATGAGTCTGGAAACGGCACCTGTCAAACTGGGAACTGCGGGGGGAGGCTGGAGTGTAATGGCATGGGTGCTTCTCCACCCGCATCGCTCTTTGAGGTAACCCTTGGCACAGGGGATGCCAAAGATTACTATGATGTCAGCCTCGTGGACGGCTACAATTTGCCTCTTGTTGCCGCACCTGTTGGGGTTCATGGTACGTGCAATGCCACTGGCTGCCTTTCAGATATCAACATGGGTAAGATTTTCCAACTTCAACTGGTTTTCATTAAGAACATTCTTCCTCCTTGGTAACAAAATGACCTCATCCCTTGAAAATTCTCATCCCTGAAACTTCAATAGGTTGCCCAAAGGAACTTCAGGTGGCCGGTGGTGATGGTGGAGAGGGAGGGGTGGTTGCATGTAAGAGTGCATGTGAGGCCTTTGGGCTGGACCAGTACTGCTGCGGCGGGGAGTTTGCCAACCCAACCACATGCCAGCCCTCCTTTTACTCGACCATTTTCAAGCGAGCTTGTCCAAGGGCTTATAGCTATGCTTTCGACGATGGTACCAGCATTTTCACTTGCAAGGCTGATGACTATGCCATCGTTTTCTGCCCCACAGCCAAAGGGTAATGCTTCTTTTCCTCTTTATTTATTTATTCTGCTGGGATCACAAATAGATCTTGTTTTTTCTGCTTCTCTCAAAGAAATGTAATAATTACGAATGGATCTCTGACACAGGATAAAGACACCTGATGGGGCACACGCAGCTACCATGATTCCCAATCCCGGTAATGGGGAGACAATGAAGCTGGTTTCCTCCTCAAACATACTCCAACCTCTTCCACTGCTGTTCCTTCTTCTCATCCTCTATCTAACCTAATGAACATAGATGGAAGCCTTGCCAGGATGGAGCAATTCCACAAAACACATTCTTGCCTGTATCTGATCTGTGAACTGCACAAATCTTGCACAAGGATTGGCCTCAGAATACCTTCAGCCAAGAGCACTAAGAGGTATTCCATGGAAATGCATCCTTTCGCATAATGAAGTTGTAATTGAATTGGTTCTCAATTCTATTAGAACATGTGAATCATGGCAGCAAATTAGCTCTCAAATTGAATTAGTTTATAGTGTTTCTATTGTAGAAGCGGCAAATTGGTAGGTTGCCCCCAGACACCAATTTATTGGTATGAAAAACGAACTTAAAATAACCATCAGTTTCTTTCAAAATAAATTAAATAAGCTATGATGATTAAATCCTGCAAGTAAAGAAAACTAATCTAATTGTGATTTCTATATCCACCTCAATCAGCTATGTTATATCTGGTCATTAATGGTTCATGACTTATGCAAACATGTATGATATATCATACGTTGCACGGCTTTCCTCCTGCAGTTTTACCTTTCTTTCGAGCCACTCCCTGCATCCAAACTTTCATAAATAAGCACAGATGGAATATATTGTAAAGCTAGGAAAAAGCACGGTTAAAGACATTGAGTTATTAGAAAAGGTTTAGAAACATACAGATGATTTCTCAGCTTTTCTCTTAATCTTTCCATTGGATGGTTCTTCAACGTCCATATTCTGATCGGTTTGATGAGCAGTAGCCTTTGTTATCTTGGCAGTCTCATCTTCAGAAGAGAAAGAAAAACCCTCAAGCGTTCCTACTCATACAAGTCATTTCAGCGAACTACAAAAGTGAGTCTATTTTTCAAAGGAATATTTCTCAATAAAGTAATTACATTAAAGAAACCATTAAATAAAAACCCTAACCTTCAACTGTAGTTTCATATTCATAAAAATTACTGCGTTTTAAGCTGAACGAAGTCATTCATGGTAGCCTCTATCTGATCAAGCACAAGAACAAAAATAATAAGACAAAACCATCTTATCTGCATAGAATGAGTAATCTGAAGAGCAAATAGGGCACACCTTTGCCTTGGATTGACCAAAACTAACCTGAACCTGAACCGGAAGGGAAACATGCTATATCACGCAATCATCCCTTTCAAAAGTAAAATGTAGAACAGAACCCATGGAAATCATGGGGGACCAAGATGGGGACGAGAAAGTGAAAAGAGGGGAGCGTGTCAAATCTGCAAATAAAAGAATTCAAGTAGAGATCCCTGACATACAACGTAAAATGTTCCGGAAGGAACTGTTGTTGTTCTGTATATTGTGCCTAAAAAAATAAAGTTTACAAATCAGAAGCAAGCTCTTTATGGAGGCATGCATAACAAAAAATCACAAGGACGAGGTTTTTAAGGTGGATATCGAAACCGAGCCAAAAATCAAGCAGAGGGGAAAAACGAGAGTGAAAAGTAAAGCACACAAGACACCAAGTAACATGGTCAAGTAGAATGTAGGGGAAATAAAACAGTATAACTTTTTTGTTGGGAATCTTTTCATAGATTGCTCGAGCTACTTTCTAATGAAGTTTAGTTATAGCAACATCAACATGATTGCTGTGAGCAAAATCTGGGAAATCATGCATAATGATTCTGAAGGGAAAAAAACTTTTTATTTCTGAAAATCTAATGCACTCCGCCACTAAGAAATGGTTGAGCTCTCTTCTGGTTCTATTAGAGGGGAAATATTTGAAAAATCCTACCAAAATCATCATAACAAAACAAAAGATACCTTTCAAGTCTAGGTGCATTTCAGAATCTCCAGATGGGGTATCTGGAATCACTGGTCGCCCAACAGCCCCCATTTCACCACTTAGATCAATGGATTCACCTTCACACTCAACAAGTGCCTGTACCAAAAAGCTTTTAATTAATCACTGATGTGCTTGTGCATGCATGGATAAATTTATGTACTCATTTCTTTATATACATAGATTTATATATTTTGTGGTGAAATCACAGAACCACCAAACTAGAAGCAAGCCCATTATTAAGCAGGGTGGTACATGGTCCAGAAAACAATGTGTCTAAGGACTCACCAAGAGACCAAATAACTAAGCAATACAAAAATAAGCAGCCGGCAGTGCGTAGTTTGCTTCTTCCCAGAACTGGACTTCTCTCATCCCAGGACTTTAAACCTTAATTATTTGAATTTCTACAAGTTATTGAGAGAGAAGACCTAACAATACATAAAAACTATGTCTATTAATAATATATCCAAGATAGCACTTTGAAGTTAGGAAGTTAAATGATATCTATAATTAAAGCAGATGAACAAGAAGTGATAAACAAGACAAATTGGAAACCTACCTTGGAACGCTGGACTTTCTCAGAAAGCACCAATGGTAACCTTGATGTAGAAACCTGCATGCTTATGTTACTGGGTGAATTGAGTGAAGCATGGGCAAGGGGTAGAAATATTGGTTACTACAGATAATTCTTACATGAGCATTGATAAGCTTCTCAGATGTGACTTCCTCTGTAATTTCCACATCACCATGGTTTCCTGTAATGTCAGTCAAGCACATTCTAAGAATATGTGAGAGAGAAAGATCTATGCATCAAATTTGGAGAGAAGTAAAATTCACCACAAGTGCCCTCTTCTCCTTGTACCTTTACTTTGCACATTATTGCTTTCATTCTTCCCCTTCTTTCCTTTCTTTGGAGCATGACCCTCTCCTTCTGGAGTTTTCAGAGATTTAGTTTTTGAGGCCTTTTTTTACTGGAGACACTTCTCTACTGTGCAAAGAAATGGGATCCTCATCGTTTCCACACTCTTCAATTTTACTTTTTTTGACATCCCATATAGGGCTATTATCATGACAAGACTCAGAGTCCAATGATAATGCCCAAACTGAATGGTTTGATGCCTGTTAGCGTCATTGTGCTTGTCAGTAATATCAAGCATATAAATAGCAAGCTAGACATCTTCCAACGAGTTATGTGATCATTAAATATAACAGCATTACCTCATCTAAGCTGCATGTATATTGATTCATCACAATCTATAGAAAGACAGCTGAATAAATAGAGATAGAGAGAGTTAAATTCAGGGAGATCTTGGAGGAACTCTGACAAATTAATTTGATAATAAGAGAATATTAGAACGGACATAACCACAGTGTAGGTAGCACATGAAGGCCTTAGAGAACTAAATATTCAAAACCAGTAACCATGCTAGGGCTTCCTATTAAAGAAACATTCCGCACGCCAATAGTGGTAGAAAGAAAGTCTAAAACTAGTTGACTGTATACAATATCGTTTTAATGCAATGAATGGTTAGAAATTAGATATCAACACCAAAATTCGTCACATCAGAATGAGCATAGCAGAGGACATTAAGAGTGGGGGAGGTGGCATGCCAACCTTCTGATTCCTTCACTTGTGAAACCAAGAAGGATGTCACTCTTAGAAACACCTGTAGCTTTTAGCAGAAAATTAAGGGTAAACTCCCTCAGTTTGCTGTTTGAAACCAGCCACAGTGTTATCTAACATCAATTTTGGCAATACATAAAAGCTTTCGTTGGCATATAACTATTAAACGACAATATTCCTTCACTATAGGAGCCATGTATAGCTAGCAGAAGCAACATTTCTTATGTGATATCCAGCTTTGGACAAAATTCTCCCACAAACTCAGACGACTCCCAAAACAGGCTATGGTATATACTTCACAGCTTTATGTACTGATCAATCAGAAACTATTGGCAGAAAACTAAAGCGAACACAAAAGAAGTGTTGGTATAAATGTTCTTACATGACGTTCTTCAGTATGCTTTGCAGATGTGCCATCCTCAATATCTTGCCCATCATCCCCATCCCCTGAATCATCAACAGAAAAACAAAGTGCATTACTTGAAAGCCAATACTGCATGAATTTGAAGGGAAAAAAAAAAAGAACCATTGAAGAAAACAGAAGAAATTGTGAGAAAAACCACCATATCTAAGGCTTATCACAAGCGATGGTACTGTATCTACCATTGAAGAAGAAACCAATAATGTTTCGCTAACATAAAATGTATTGTTTAACCTTTTCTTTTCTTTTTCTTTGCTCCCCCTTTTGATTTGGAAATCTTATTCAACGGAGAGTCTAGTAGTTGGAGCAACTGGATGGCTGTCTTCGTCTGAGGATGGAGAATCAATGGTATCACCCCCAGAAGGACCAGCCTTGGGTGAAGAGGCTGAATCAGAGGACAATGTCAGAATTGAGGCCTGTTAGGGAATGCTTTAGCGAGTTAGAATTGGAAACGTTATAACAAGAGCATAATTGAGCAAAACTGTATGCAGTTGCGACGAAATGACACATAATTATTGGTTAATGTTCTTGGTTGCTGGCTGGGAAAAAGTGAAAAGAAGAGACCTGGAAAGAAGGTAGCCAGTCTGTAGAATACCGTGAAAAAATAAAAAATATTTAGTTATTTATTAATTATATTAAATTTAACTTTTAATTATTATATATTTTATTTTTATTTTTTTAATTTTATCTCTTAAAATTTAATTTTTATATTAATTTTTATTCTTAATTTTTATTTTATTTTATTTTTTAACTAAAAGTTTTAATATATTAGATTAAATATTTATTTTTTAATTATTATTTAAAATAATTTAGCGAAATTAAATTTTTATTATTATCTGATTTTTTTTCTAGATTGTTATTTTTTATTTAAAATAATTTATAAAATTAAATTATTTTTTAAATTTATTTTTTTATTTTTTTATTTGATAGATTTGGTATTTGATGTTTTTACAAATTTTTAAAAAATATTAATAAATTTTTTTAACTTATTTTTCATAGTTAAATAATAAAAAATATTTTTTAATTTATTTTTTATAATATTATTAAATATTAAAAATAATTTAATTTTCAAGGATATAATTTATATAAAAAACTATTTTCTAGAAAGAAATTACTTTTAAGTTATTAAAAAAAAAACCAGAGGAAAATCGATAACACCTAAGCTGTAAAAAAAGGAAATGAAGGGAATAAAAACAAAAGAAAGAGAGAGTGAAGTCTTTTCTCCTCTCCCGTATCTTTCTCTATCCACATAGCTCGAAGCAGCGGCGGCGGCGGCAACAAAGTGGTAGGAAAAACAGGAATGGAGCAGCAGGGTAAACAAGGAGTAATTGTGTCCAAACTGCTACCCAATCAAGACCCAGTTAAGTTCGTACAGTTCAAGTATAAGGAATTGGAGGATGGCTTTAAGTCTTGGTTGTCGAAACAGTCTTTGCTTGTCGAGGCTGCCGTTGTCACCGCCACCAGCGGTGTTCAAGGCGCTGCCATCGGAGCCATAATGGGCACCATCACCCCTGACATCTCTTCCTCTATGCCAACTCCTCCTCAGGCTGCCCTCAACCCTCAAGCCATGGCCTCTCTCAAGCAAGCTCAAGTACCCTGCCTGTCTCACATACCTCACTCCATGCTTCTTGCTCTTCTTATTTATTTTTCTGTTTATTTCATTTATATTTTTTTACAAAAGGGTTTATCTTCTTACCTCACTTGAATTGCTGTGCTTTGAAATGGGAAAAGATTAGTTACCCTAAATGAATATCTTAAAGAGAGATACTTTTTTTCCTCAGATAACATAGAATTAGTTTCATCATCAAGTTACTAGGAGATTGTTATGAAATTTTATGAGTTAAATAAAATAGGGTTTTACTCTTTACTGCATCAGAGTTAATTTTTCTGAACTTTCTCTCCTTAACATGATTGTGGGGTGGCATATATTATTTGCTTCTGAATTCATATATTTTGGTAGAGTTTCTTCATTTGTTTGTTTTAATGCTGTATGATCTTGGAAATTGGAATACTAGCTCACAAGGTTGATGAGGATCCCTGTGGCAAAATCTACCAAGCAGTTTTTGCTTCTTGTAATGAAAATGGTGACTTTTCTGTTTGGTTCATATGAGTTCTATGTCTCACATACTTTCCCTTGAAACTCGGTTAAACATTCCAAGGAAGAATGTGGTGGAGAGGGCAAAAATCCTTCAGAATTGGTTTATCCTTGGAGTTATACTTCTAGTCAATATATTGAAGTAGATTGATTATGTGGTGACTGGAATTAATCAATACTGCTTCCATGAAGAGTTTGCTAATGTTTAACAAACAATATGCTTCACCTACAGGCTTTAGCCGGCGGTCCCTTAATACAAGCTCGCAACTTTGCTGTAATGACCGGAACTAATGCTGGTATAGCCTGTATCATGAAGAGATTGCGTGGCAAGGAGGATGTCCAATCTAGGTTAACTTTTTCTGCATCCCTTTTCCTTTGCTTACGTTCTTTTTCAGACAAGAATCTTTTTTCATGTCTTCATGTTCTCCTTAAGAGGATGATTGACCTCATAAACTGTTGTATTAGTTGAATTTCATTTAGCATTTTATGGTGACTCTCTGCACACAATTGAATCCTAAGAACTACAGATGTATAAACTAAGCTGCACAGATATCAGTTACCTACATTTTCTTTTGATACAACTATAGAATTCAAACCCAAACTCTTCCCTTTTCAAATAGATTCCATTAGAAGCATACAATAAATTAGAATGCCTGAAAATGTAGCAATGAACAGACCAATGCCTGATTTAACATGTCTGACAATGATATATCGTTATTGTCATGTATTAAACTCATCATCTCATTCTACAAACAGTATAGATCTTACTCAGGAAAATTAGGTCTTGAAAGGTAAAAAGATTCAAGGAAATTCAAAATCAGTGTAGGAAATGGAATACTTTTGTGGTAGGATACCATATATGGCTGGAGATTGGGTCAAAAAATCTCCAATTTTCTTTAGCTCAAGGTACTTTAAGTTTCAAGATTTCTTATCCCAAGGTGCTTTAAAGTCCAATCCTATCTTTCACTATTCAAATATTAATGAAGCCTACGAAAATGTATCCATGCCTTCACAGCCTTAGAGTATTCAAGTGTATTCATGGCGTCTCCAAAATATTGTTCTGTTTCTTTTTTCTTTTTAACTCTTGGATTAAAAGACATGCAATATGTGTCTGGAGTCATCTGACCCAAATTTCTATTGAAGCATTTCAAGCATGGTTGATGATTACCTATCCCAATAAATATTATAAATTTATTGTTGCAGCATGGTCGCAGCTTTTGGTTCTGGTGCCATGTTCTCATTGGTGAGTGGCATGGGTGGCCCAAACAATGCTACAAATGCAATAACTTCTGGACTTTTCTTTGCATTAGTTCAGGGTGGTCTTTTCAAGGTAAAGATATAAGGGAAGATTCATCTTTCTTTTCAACAGAATCATGCTACATTCAGTTTATTTCTTTTCCCATGCAAGTTGTGAGTATGGATTGAAAAAGCTTTCTATTTGATATTAGTCCTATCGAAAATATTTCTTGCTTTCATATAAAGAAGCAATCTGTTCTGGAGTCTTGTTTCTATCTTGAGATCATTCTTATATTCTGATTTTAATCCATGTTCTCTAACAACTTTCTGTTGGTTTTACCCTTGCCAATGCTGAGATAAACTTTTATGTGATTTAGCTGGGGGAGAAGTTCTCTCAACCACCAACTGAAGATTTGCACTATGCCAGAACAAGATCCATGCTAAGTAATCTTGGCCTCCAAAATTATGAGAAGAATTTTAAGAAAGGGTTGTTAACAGATCACACCTTGCCTTTACTGACTGATAGGCAAGTTGTTAGATGATCTAGTCTTCATTCACCTTATCTACGATCAATTTGCTTTTGTGTTCTATCAATATTTATCACGTAATATATTATTATATTTTAAAAAAAGATCTGTGGTGATCATTGATTGCTATGTTGTGTGTTCGGTTACAGTGCTCTTAGAGATGTGAGAATCCCACCTGGACCAAGGCTTCTCATTCTTGATCATATTCAAAGGTCTGCCTCATGCTCTATCCACGACACTACTACCTTTGGCTATTGTGTTTTATCTGATTTTGAATAATATTTTGTGTTTAGGGACCCGGAGCTGAGAGAGAAGACAGGCAAGCCGTGATTGATGATGTGTTAAAACGAATGGTTTAGCTGTGAGAGAGCATTTTGTTTTTAATACAACAGAGATTAGGGGGGAATAGTTGTTGTGTGATTAATAAGACAGCCTTTTTCTCGTTAACTATCCTTCGAATTCAATTGCTGTTCTATCGTCCAAGGAATTTCTTCATTAACATCCTAAAGCTTTAAATTTTGTTTTTGATTGCTGTGGAGCCTTGAATTGAATGATAATACGCTTAGCTTGTATAGTGAATGCAGTGGTAGTGTCTAAACTCCAATCAGGCGTTATATTTGGTTGAAGCAACTGTGGTAGCATTTGTATTGTGCTTTACTTTTGGGAAGCAAGGTTTTGCATGGAACTGCATGTCACCATCTCTTCCGGCATTTATCGGGGTGTTTAATACTGGTAGCAGTTATTTTTAAAATATTTTTTTATTTTTTAAAATTAATTTTGATATTAGTATATCAAAATTGTTGGAAATATATAAAAAGAATTAATTTAAAGTAATTTTTTTTTTCAAATGTGCTTCTAAAACATAAAAATAAATGAGGGTTTTTTACTCTGAATCCTTGTTACAAGAATTAATAATTCTTTTCAAAATTTTAAGAGGTAAATACAAACTAAATGGGTTTTAAATTTAATTTATCTTTGGATTTGAATTAAATTATATATATATATATAATTTAATTCAAATCCAAAGATAAATTAACTTAAAATTATGAAACTAAATTGTTAGTTTGAGCCATATTGTAGGTCGAATTAATTTCTTTTAGTGAAAAAAAAAAAATTCCAGGTATAATTAATGTTTTTTTACTAGGAAAAAAAAACCTTGTGGAATTTAACTTGATATGACCAGCTCGACTTGATAAATTCAAAGATAACCTAAATGATTATTAAAAATATAGTTAGACTAAAAAAATTAAAACATTCTTTTTAAAAAATATTAAAATGAAAACATATTAGATCAAATCAGGTTAACCCGAGTTAACCTTTCAAATTCACGACCTGAGTCATCAGACCATGATATCCCTACACAAAATAAATTATGAAATTCAATTCCCGATAAATTCATTGTTGAATGAAAAAGTTGGTAAAAACTCTATCTAAAAAAAAAGATACAATAAAACGACCTAAGTCTACTCGAGTTAACTTACCAAACCCGTGATCTGGATCACAAGATTAGGATAATTTCATATAAAACAAACCAAAATAAATAACAAAGTCTAACTCATAATAAACTAAATGTTGAAGATATTATATGATGAAACTAAAAAAAAACAAAAAGAAAAAAAAAGAAAACATTATTCGCCAAATAGAATGAACATAATGAAAGTGAAACATCTTGGCCAGAATTTGATCAAGAAATCCAAAATGGACTGAGATTCAAAGCGAGATAATTCTTATTCCTGATTATTCTATTTTTTAAAATGGTACGAGATATACCAATCATTTTGAGCGGAATGAAATGAAATTGACAACCTTAATCTATAAGAATAAAAAGAAATCTCATTAATGCCTTGTTTAAAAACCAGGGAAATTATAATAGGAAAGCAACAAAAAGAAAGAACTTGGTTCTAGGAAACTTGGCTTGAGTTCTACCTTTACCAATTTACCCTATAATAAATATTACAATTACAAATTACATTAAATTAAAAAAAAAAACTAAAACTAGCGGGTAAAATTTAGAGTGCAAACACAACACATACTCATGAAACATTGTGGACAACCTGAGGATTTTTTTATTTTTTAGTTTGTGCATAAAAATTGAGGAAAGATAGAAAAGAGGGTAAAGAAATGGTTGTCAAGACTTAATTGTCGACATGTATCACTTTAGGAGGAAGAGCCCAACAAGATGATTTCGACTACACCAAGGAAGATCACCATTAGAGCTCAAAGAAGGTCACAAGTGTTGTCTCATACAACGACCTCCTTACACGTTTGTCCCGTACACATACAAGACAATCCTCCCTAGTTCTCTTATGCCATTTCAATTTAGTTCCATACTTCACACATTTTTTTATTTGGTTCCAAATTCTTTGATGACTTTTGAACTTGCTCCTAAATTTCATCCTGCTCAAAGCAAATTAAGGTCTAATAAGGGAAAAGAAAGAGATATATTGCTCAACTTAGTTAACTCATTGTGGTCGTGTCCATGATACAGGTCGTGAATTTCATGAGTTTACTCAAGTTGGTTAAGGTCAATGTAATATGACATTTTTTTAAAAAATAATTTATCAACAATTCTTTTATAGCTATTCAATTTAGTCTATTTGATAACTCTTTAATTTGGTATCAAATTTCATCCCACTTTAGGCTAATTAAGACCCAACTGAGAATAAAATCATGGGTATAAAAGGAGACATATTACCCAACCAAATTACCTTATTATGGTTGTGTCTATGACCTGTATCACGAATTTCATGGGTTAACCTAGGTTGACTAGGTCGATACAATATGATATTTTTTTAAAAGTTTATCCCCATATCTTTTATAACTCTGCAATTTAGTCAGAAAATTCATCATACCCTATGCTAATTAAGGTCCAATTAAAGCCTAATAAAAAAGAAAACAAGGGATGTAAAAAAAAAAGGCATATTAGCCAATTGAGTTACCTTTTTGTGGTCATATCTATGATCTATGTCATGAATTTTGAGATTAAACTAGGGTGACCAAGTTGATATTATATGGATTTTTTTAAAAAAATTTCTTCCCTGGTTCTTTTACATCTCTTCAATTTAGTTTTAAATTTCATCCAACTAGATCCAATTAAGGCCTAACCAGGGAGAAAATGAGAGGAAAATGAAAGAAATAAATTGCCATTATGGTCATTCCCATTATCTTGACGGGTTAACCCGGGTCAATACAATATATCATTGCATTTTCATTTCACTCCCTAATTTTTTCTTACGATTTAATCCCTAGAGTCTGATAAGGTTAGGTAGAGGTTAAAACAATGACGACGTAGTCAATCATGTTAACCTCGACATGGATCATAACATTGAGATAACCATAAAGCAAGCAAACCACAATAAATTATGAAGTTAAATTTCTAATAAACCAAGTGTTGAAGAATGTAATTGTTAAGAAAATAATCAAGGTAAATACTATTGTTTATTTCCTAATTAATAAAAGGAATAGATCAATGAATTCAACAACTCTAGGTAATCAAAAAATTATATGATCAAGCATATTTTCTATAATTTATTTTATTTTATTTCGTTGTTTATTGTTATATGACTATATAAACTCTACATGAGTGTAACACATATATCAAATTATTGAATAATAACATCCTCTTATATTCTAAATTTCTTCTTAGTATTGAAGCAAGTCGATTATATACTACTTTAAATATTGACTTCTGCTCTTTCAGTGGGCGACTTTATGCTGTTTGTCCAACTACTTTAAAATACTTTATTTTCAATCCTCTTCATTGTTTATCAAATATTTTATTTACTATCATTTTTTAATGATAAATCAACTCATGATAAGAAAAGGTCTTAAGATCATATAGGTGACCAAATGACATCCAAAAAATACAAAAAAAAATGAAGGTGCGAGATGACAAAGCCCAACAAAATAATTGTTATTATGCATCAAAAGAACGACATACAAACAAAAATAAGAGAAACTTAATGCAAGTTGATAAATTCTTGCACAAGATATAAGATGGCATAGAAAAGAGACAAAAAAAAAAAGAGTTCTTCCTAAAAAAGAAAAAGAAAAATGGCCAAGGAGTCATGATAAAAAGAAGACACCAGCCTGATGAAGAGTGAGCCAAAATAGAGTGACCACTTGAAAAGTCAATTCTTGAAAAGAAAAATGGCTAAAAATATTGCATCAACCATAAGAGAAGAAAAATGGCTAAAAATAACTATATTTAGAAAAGTACAATTATTGAAGATAAGCAGGTGAGACTACAATGACAATAAAAGTTGTGTATGTCATGCTTATGAAAAACATTTGTCATGAGTTTGAGGGAGTATATTAAGAAAATAATTAAGGTAAATATTATTGATTATTTCCCAATCAATAAAAAAAAAGATTAAAGGATTAACAACTTTAGGCAATCAAGAAATTATGTCAATCATCTAATCAAAGAAGATGATCAAACATATTTTCTATAATTTATTTTATTCTATTTCTTTATGTGTTTTGTTATATTGTTATATAAACTTTACATTTTTTATTCTATTTCTTTATGTGTTTTGTTATATTGTTATATAAACTTTACATGAGTTGAATGTAACACATATATCAAATTATTAAATAATAATACCCTCTTCAATTCTAAACTTCTTTTGAAATTAAAAAAAAACATAAATTAAAAAAAAATGTAAAAAGGGAGGCATATTGCAATATAGAATTTTTTTTCCTTGCAAAAAATATAGATTAAAAAAAAAGATAGAAAGTCATGTCCATGATCTGATTGTGAGTTTTTCAAATTAACTCAAGTCGGTGCAATATGACTTTTTTTAAAAAAAGAATTCATCATCAATTCTTTTATAGCGAAACCGTCACTTGCTATTGTCCCCTCTAATTCTTTTATCCGAGCGTTGCAGTCTTTCTGGGAAGCTTCAATTTAGTCTCTTTGACAAGTCTTCAATTTGATCTCAAACTTCATCCCACATAAGGCTAATTAAGACCCATCTGAAGAGAAAATAATGGATAAAAAAGAAGGCATATTGCCCAACCAAATTACCTCTTTGTGGTTGTGTCCGTGATCTATGTCATAAATTTTGCGATTAACCTAGGATGACCAACATCTATATATGCCATCTTTCTTTTTTTTAATTTCCTCTGTTTTTTTTACAGCTTTTTAATTTAGTTTCAAATTTCATCTAATCGGACAACCGAACATCAATTAAGGCCTAACCAAGTAGATAACCAGGTAGAAAAATAGAGGAAAAAAAAACAAATTGCTCAACTAAATTAGCTTATTATAATCATTTTAATTACTCGGGTTATAAATTTAATGAATTAATTTAAACCAATATAATATATCATTGTATTTTTATTTTACTTAATTTTTTTTATTTAATCGTTGAAGCCTATAAAGATTAGGTAAAGATTAAACCATTGACAGTTAAAAAATAAATAAATTGTGAGCAAGATCACCAATTGAAGAGGGTGACTAGTTCACCTCTTGCCTCATGTAAGTCACCAACTCTCTTTTACATTTATTAACACATATATGGTAGAAAATTCAAATTTTTATCCAGCACACGGGTAAAGTTTTCAATTTGCATTTCACACTTTTCGTCATATGAAAAAATTATTGTGCTCTCGCCTGCAATGAAGCGAAAGTGTTTCGCAATGCGTTTGAAAAATATTTTTAAAAAAATTTAATTTTTTTATTTTAAATTAATATATTTTTAATATTTTTAAATTATTTTGATATAATAATTTTAAAAAAATAAAAAAACATTATTAATATATTTTTTTAAATAAAAAATATTTTAAAAATCAACCACACTATTATTCTTCCTAGCTCATCAAGTTTTTTATCAACGAATATGTGCAGAGACAAACTCTGGCTGCCCAGGTAAAAACAGTTAATTAAACTGTTCTGCTGCTGCCATTAGAGGGTTGGTTACTCCCTCTGCAACCAATCTAAAAAGGTAAGCTGCTGTCAGAACCCCTGGACAACATGTTACCATTGGCCATGCATGCTTCGGTACATCTCATACAATGATTTTTTCCAGAGAAGGTTACGACGATACAGGAGAAAACACTGCTGAAATAAAACTACAAAAAGAAGAAACTAATCAGGGCAGGGCGAATACTCAAATTCCATTCACTCTTTCTAGAACAAAGAAAAAAGGAAAAAGAGAAAAAAAATGTACAAAATTATTGACTCTCCTGAAATTGGGATAGGGAGGGAGTCTTCAATCATCTAGAGAGAGGCCTAATCAACGTACAAAGGTACAGGCAAGAAACATACCTACCCGCTCCCAGATACACATATGCTTGTTGAGGAGCCAAGAAGACAAGAAAAAAAGAAGAGAAAAGGGGATGTTGACGATGATGATGGTATTAATTGGTTAGATGGAGCAGATTGCGGGCTTGGGAGAGCTCGTTCATGAGAGAGAGAATGCGGGATTGGTAGGCACGGGCTTGATTGGCAGCCTCGGCCTCCAGCTCACCCAGCTGGGAGCAGAGACTCTCCTCAGCCTCCTCTGCCACTCTGAGCCTCTCCCATGTCCTTTGTAGCTCTGAAATCATCTTTGCCTCCCTCCGTTTGCTTTCTTCGAGGGCTTTCTCCAGCTCCTCATTTCTCTTCTTTAGCATCATCTCCTGATCATCTCTATCCTTGGCCAACCCCATTACGACTACTATTATTCTCTCTTCTTCCTTGGCTGGCTCCGAGAAGACAAACCACTGTAATTTTATCTCTTTTGGTTTATGGATGGCAACCAGTCCCTGCCCTTGTGGTTTTCTTATAGCCTCAATCAGTTGTGTCCAGGTTCAATGTATCTTCTCTCCCGATCTCCGAAAGACTAGCACTTGCCATTTCGTCTCCACGTGTTGGTTTTGCTTACGTATGTGCTTTGCTTGCTATTATATATTTATACACCTACTTTTATATTTATTATAAAAAGTTTTTGTTTAGTCCTCATAGTTTAGTAAGAAAAATTAATTGGTTCTCGAGGTTTTAAATTATATATTTAATCTTTATATTTTTTAATATTAGTCCTCATGTTCTTAAAATCTATTTATAACTCTCTTTTTTTTTCTTTCTATTCATGTCCTTTTCGATTTATTTTTATTTTAAGAAATAGAAAGAAAACGAGATGGAAAGATTAATGAAAAAAAGAAAATATTTTACAAAAAAATGTATTATCAAATGAGTATATTCAATACAAATTAAATGACTATTTAATAATCTTTGTTACTGTGGAATTTATTTTAAGAAATCACTAAAAGAACTCAGCGTGTAATAATAGTTTCAAAACATTCAATTCTTTTTCCTTGTTCGAGGAAAAACAAAGAAAAAAAAAACGATTGCTCGTCATTGCATTCCCACTAAAAAGAACACCCATTGGTCATGCTCCTTAGCGATGCAAACAGAAAAGTTCTCGAAGGACAGAAGAAGAAGAAGAAGAAGAAGAAATTATCGTTACAATTCCTTATAGTTTTTTTAGACACCCTCCTGCATCTACACGTGAGGCTGAGGCCCAATTTAATAGTTATCTGACAATGAGATTGCAATCCTCGTAGCTACGAATATTTCCAGCCCTAGGAGGCCCAACCCAAATGCAAACCAGAACAAGAAACGAAATTGGATTTTTAGCCTCGTGGGCTGGGGCTATTCAGTGGTTTGATTAGCGTCATGGCTACCACCAATCTCTATTTTAGTTTACGATTCATAAACTGACAAAACACAACAGCAAGATGATTTTAACTGGAGTTTATAAACTAATTAATGGGATAATTAAACAACGCTAATAATTGATAACTGGGGTCCAGGACATGTTGAAAGGGGCGGTGGAGCGGAGGAGTGTGTAGTGTATTTTTAATAGGGGAGGGGGAGGGGGAGAGGCGGAGGTTTTTTGAGATGGGTTTAGCGTTTTAGGATGGATGGGTGAATAAGTGTTCCATCATTGGATCTGTTTGATCATCGTGACAAGTTCTAGGTAGTAGTGTAGACTATGAACTCATCTTCCTTTTAAACCCCTTCCATTTCCATTTCCCCTTCCACCACTGCTTCGCTTCACTTTTCTCTGAACCTTTTTCCTTTAACCATTTTACCTCCTCCTGCTGCGAGGAATTCTGTTTCTCCCTTCTCTCTCTCCGCGTGCGTGCGTGTTTTACCTCCTCTTCCTACGCCAGCCAGCAAACCATCTCGCATAATTTATTTGTTGTGTGTTGGATTGTTTCACTTCTCTCTTTCTCTCTGCCGGCAAAAAATTAATTACTAATCATTCCCTTCCCTTCCCCTCCCTTCTCCCCCACGCCTCTTCTTTTTGTTTTGTTTTGTTTTTTTTTTTTTTGGCTGGTGAGTTTTCCATTCCTTCCCCCCTTTTTTCTTATAAACATTTTATTTATTTACATCAAGATCGCTTTGCTTGCCTTGCGTTATGAGATCAAGATTTTCTTGTTCTTTTAATATCATAAAATCTTGAATCAGATTGAATTTGTTCTTGATAATTATTGCTGCACTTTGGATCAACATTTATCTGTCTATTGAGCTATCACTCCCGGCCTCATCTGATCTGATCCGTCGCTCTTCGATTGCTTTATTATGCTTCTTACTATTCACTAATCCATTGTCATTTTGTTTATTTTTTTGCTTCTTCTACAATCTGTTCTGTTGTATGCTTGCATATTATAACATAAAAGCTTCATTCATTTGGTCAACTGGCTTCTCAAGAGCAGAGCTGCCCAATCCATTCTTAGCTTCATTTCCTCTTACTCAACCTTTTCCATATTTCCCTTCTTTCCATTTTTCCCCTTTAATCAAAATTAATCTTCTTGTTTATCCCTAACCTCAGAGCAGAGCAGAGAATCGTGGTTTTATCTTATTTATTGATTGATTGTCATCGGGATTTTCCTCGAGTACCGTGGATATGCATGGTCATTCTCACCATGATTCTGGAAAACAAGAACAAATCATTTCCCATTTTCTATTGAAGAGCTTGCACATCATTTTGGAATCCAGGATTCCCTCTCTTCATCCCCATAATCACCCTCGGGACTTTTGTTCCATTTCTCATGTTAAAAAGAGTGACAAATGGTTCAATTTAGCTCTTGGAGACCGCCCTGCTGCTCTAGATAACTTGAGTTTTTGGCACAGAAATCTCATGGATCCCATGGTTATTGATGTAATACTTGTTCACCAACCGTCTCCTCCATCTTCATCCATGCACAATTTGTATGTTGACCCCGGGACATCTGTCGAGACAGTTTTAGAGAGGTGGGTTGTTCACTATGAGTCCCTGCGGGTTATGCCTCCCCAAACCGCTGAAAGTTCTGCCTCTTACAAGAAGACATATAAGAAGTCAATCATACTCTTACGCTCCCTTTACTCCCACATGAGGCTTCTCCCAGCATACCGGATCTTTCGTCAGCTAAGCTCATCCAAGCAAACTTACAATTTTGATATCATTTACAAAGTTTCTTCATTTTGCGAACCCTTTTCCAGTGCAGATGAGGAATTAATGAAGGAGCTCAGTTTTGTCCCTGTTGAGGCCCTGCCTGGCAGCCTTTGTGTATCTGTGACCTATCGTTCAACACTATCTGATTTCAAGCTTGAGCCTGTCACAACTATGCCACCAAAGATTATAATGGACTATGTTGGTAGCCCTACCACTGATCCTCTTAGGTCTTTCCCCTCTTCAGAGAAGGGAGTTGGTGCTACATCCTTTCCCCTGAGAGGAATGCAACCGCCTGTTTCTTCTCCTTTTCAACGCCCTCATAGCTGGACAAGCGGTTACCATAGAGCAGCTCATATGATGAACCAACCACTTGGTGGATCTCCACCACCTTATCGCACATCTCGCATGACGTGTGATTTTCCATCTTCTCCTACTGATTTTTATGGCCATAGAGCCCAAAACTATCGACCACCAACTCCTCAAAAGGCTACTTGTTATGATGAGTACCAGATTTCCCCTCCATTCTCACCATCAATGTCCCCTTCTACCCCAACACACCTCTACAATACTAGTCCTGTGCTAGCTCGCGTTACTTCAGAAACCGCACCCGTAACTATTCCACTTCCTATATCAGGCAGAAGTTCCAGATACCTTTCTCCTAACTTTTCTGATTCAAGTAGGCATTCTCTTCCACCTTTATCTCCCAGAAGCACAAAGCACGATTCATCATCACAGGAGTCTCCTTCTGGGATTCGATCATTCAAGAAATCAGAAGCTATAAGGTTTGCCGAGTTAAACTCTGGCAATGTAAATCATTATTCTGGTCAGAAGGTAGTCTTAGCTCCCATCGACATGTTTTTAACGGTTTTCATTCCTGCATGCGAACTCCATCTATCTAATCGTGTTCTGACTAATGAGGCTAATTTTATTTGTTCTGTAGCTGCTCAAAGATAGCAAAGATGATTCAGGGCGCTTCTCAGGATTGTTATCTTCTAGTGGTTCTCCACGCATTGGTTTTTCTAGAAGTTCAAGTAGATTATCTTTCCAAGATGATTTAGAGGATGACGATTTCTCATGTCCTTTTGAGGTTGATGATGTTGACACATCAGATTCCTATGCCAGGTACCTATATTTACCTCAAATATTCAGCTGCGATAAAATGGCAGGCATAATTAGTGTTTACCTAACCAATATTTTATTCTCATGTGGATATTTTCAGTATGAACATCTCTGCTATGTTGGTTGCATGTTTAGTTTGGATCTATTGGGTAAAGCCTTGTGATTGGTCTCTAGATTGCATGAAATAGTTCTCCTGAAAGATAGATAGTTCAGTTTGTTCCAGTTTTCTCGATTAGTTTTGTTATCAATTCCATCTCTATTGTTGTTTCTTTGTTTTAACATGAAATACTTCTCCTGAAAGATAGAAAGTTCAGTTTGTTCCAGTTTTCTCGATTAGTTTTGTTATCAATTCCATCTCTATTGTTGTTTCTTTGTTTTAAGTCGAGGGGGTGATGTGGAATGCTTTGTTTGATATTACGTTATCTAAGCTAATAGTAGTATGGAAAATTAATAAATTTGTCAAGGGAGACCTAAGGAGAAAACAGGTAGTAGGAAAAGATAAGTTTAAATGCAAGGATACTCTCAAATGAACAAGAGAGATTTTATGTCTGAAGAAAGATAGCATAACTTGCTTGCAGTTTGGCACAACCTGTTCCATGATATCTCCCACTGATGAAGTTGAGAGAAAACACAATGATGCTTTTATTTTCAATCCTGGTATTTTGACGTTCCATGATTCATCATTTTGTTTGTGCATTTGCTCTTTGTGCTCAAGTTCACCTGTTTACGATGCTTTTCTTTTCAATCCTGACATTTTGACGTTCAATGCTTTTGCTGCTGGGTTATTTTTCTTATTTATTTTAATCACCATGACCTTCGTTTTGCATTTTCTTTTGAGTCCAGTTCCCACACTGCAGCAGTAGGGAAAAAATCTCAAGATGCTGCTGTTGGTATCCTTGTTCAGATGCTGCGGACAGCGCCTCCCCTGCGACAAGATCCAAGTTGTTACTCATCCCAATCCATGAGGACTGATGTAGAGGAAGGGATAGGCATAGCTTCTGGGTTTTTTATGCCAAGAAAGACAGGAGATGCGCTAGAAGAGCTGAGGAGTTACAGAGAAATGAAAGACCTACTACTCTCTAAGAGTGGAACTCGGGCGGTCAGCAAAGAAGAAGCTTAACTGCAGCTGGTTCTGGCGGGTTCATTATCTTAGAGAGACTTTGAGTTAGGAAGGGAAGGTACACGAAGGAACTGTTGTAATCAAAATAATTAACAACAGAAGCTCCACCATAATACATTTTATAACATGACAGACCATTCTGTGAAGATAGAGTTTAACATATTACGGGAATGAATGTCGAACGTTGGCGCAATTACGGGACCTGTTTTTGGTTCGGTTCTGTTGAGTCAGCTAAAGCAAGTTCCCGAATGAAAGGGATGGCAAGTAGTTGCAAGTTTTAAGAATTTGTGAATTGGAGGGTAGGATGAACTGCCTGCTGTAGTAATAAATTATTTTAAAGATGTATTGAGGCTTATAATATCTTTTATGTGAAAATCTTACATTTGCAACAGTAATGGGTAACAATTTATAAGCGAGAGAGAGAGAGGCCACGCATATTGATTAATTCATAAAGAAATTCTTATTTAACTTCGTTACTTCTCTACTGAATAGTTAATTTCATCATTTTTTTTTAGAATAAATCTTCATTATCTCAATCCATTGGAAAACTGATATTTTGCCTCTCTTTTTCTTCCTGAAAATTGATTTATTATCGTTTAATTATTAGGAGTATTAATTAAGACAGAAACTAG